>JAEAME010000872.1_pt1 | contig 25694 bp, 21 predicted proteins | sample 8958731 | NCBI WGS metagenome assembly JAEAME01 (sample SAMN16933194, study PRJNA681113) | bioreactor sludge metagenome | isolation source: anerobic bioreactor sludge (Control) | place: India:Bengaluru | collected 2018-10-24 | reverse complement strand
CTTCATATGCAGTTTTCTACTAAGGCAGAATTTATTCATGTCCCCGACTGGTATCTTGGTGTGGAATATCTTGAAGAACAGAAAAGAGGATATGATTTTTCGGAAGATCTCTTTACACCGGGTTTTTTTGAGCTGAAAGCAAAAAAAGGGGATGAGATAATATTTTCAGCATCAACACAGGAGGAGAACCCAAGAGGATTGAAAGGCAAATTCTCTAAGATGATGTCTGGTAAAATACCACGTAACTGCTATATTAACTGCCTCAGGAATGCTGCCCAGCAGTTCGTTGAGAAAAGAGGAGAGGACACACTGATAATTGCAGGTTATCCATGGTTCGGTTCGTGGGGGAGGGATACATTTATCTCGCTTCCCGGCATAGCTCTCGCCCGACATAGGCTCGATCTCTACAGAGCTATTATTGACACCCAGGTTTATAAGATGAAGGATGGCCTGTTCCCTAATATGGGAACAGCCGGCTATTATGCTTTTAATTCAATTGATGCGCCATTATGGTTCTTTTGGGCACTTCAGCAATATACTCTCAATGGCGGCAATGATTGTTGTGAGAATTATGAAAAAGCTGCCAAATCAGTTCTTTACGCATTTAAGAATGGGACAGCTTTTAATATTCATATGAGAGATAACGGATTAATTTACTCTGATGCTCCCGGGAAAGCCCTTACATGGATGGATGCTGTTGTAAACGGGACACCTGTTACTCCCAGGAATGGTTATGCAGTTGAGATAAATGCACTCTGGTACAATGCTGTCTGTTTTGCCCTTGAAATGGCAAAAGTTGAAAAGGATAAGGAGCTTATCAAAGAATTCGGGCACCTGCCTGAATTGATCAAAGAATCTTTCCTCGAACTTTTCTGGGATGAGAAGGCAGGATATCTTGCTGATTATGTTAATGATAATGAAGGCAAGAACTTTTTTGTGCGTCCTAATATGGTTATTGCGGTCTCACTTCCATATTCGATGCTGTCGAAAGAACAGATGAAAAGTGTCCTGGATATAGCAGATAAGGAACTTGTCACTCCCAGGGGGCTTAGAACCCTATCACCTGCCAATAAGTTCTACAAGGGAACCTATTGCGGCAATCAGGAAGAAAGAGATAATGCTTATCATCAGGGGACAGTCTGGCCATGGCTTCTTGGACCATTCTGTGAAGGCTGGTTGAGAGTTTACGGGAAGCAGGGAGTTCAAAAAGTAAGGAAACTGATCTATGGTCTCGAGGAGGTTATGAGTGAACACGGGATCACTACCCTTTCCGAAATCCATGACGGAGACCCGCCTCATGCACCACGGGGAGCTATATCTCAGGCATGGAGTGTCGGTGAGGTTTTGAGGGTAATTGATCTGCTTGAAAGGAATTATTCAGATGTTTAAATACGGCAACATATGCGTGTGCTGATGTTCGGATGGGAATTTCCTCCTCATATATCAGGGGGATTAGGTACTGCAAGCTTTGGTCTTACCAAAGGCATGGCCTCCCTTGACGATATCGAAGTTATTTTCGTTGTGCCTAAAGCCTGGGGCGATGAGGATCAAAACGCTGTAAGGCTTATAGGTGCAAATAAAATCCCCGTGGCTTTTAAGCAGATTTACTATCAGGGTTTCAGGCAGCCAGTTGAAAAAATAGAAATTTCTTCCAGGATCATACCTTATATTGAACCTGAAGATTTCTGGAAAATAATAAATTCTGAAGTTACCGGACGCAGGATCCTCATACATACAAACAACAAAGGCCTTGTTGAATTCTCAGGCACATACGAAGGGAATCTTCTTGATGAGATATACAGATACTCCGTTGTTGCTTCAATTATAGCTGAAGAGAACGAATTTGATATAATACATGCTCACGACTGGCTGACATACCCCGCCGGTATCGCAGCAAAAGAGGTTTCCGGAAAACCACTTGTAATACATGTGCATGCAACTGAATTTGACCGAAGCGGAGGGAATGTAAATCCTGAGGTTTATCGTATTGAAAGAGACGGTATGCACGCTGCCTCCAAAATTATTACTGTTAGTAATCTGACAAGGGATATTGTAATAAATAAATATAATGTTCACCCCGACAAGGTGGAGACCGTTTATAATGCAGTCGAACCTGTTAAGATCTCTGAAGATGTAATCGTTGAAAAAGGCTTTGATGAGAAGGTAGTAACCTTCCTGGGAAGGATAACTCTTCAGAAGGGCCCGGAATATTTTATAGAAGCTGCCTACAAAGTACTTAAAGTAATGCATAACGTAAGATTTGTGATGGCAGGTTCCGGAGATATGATGGAAAGAATGATGAGACGGGCTGCTTCATTAAGAATAACTGATCGTTTTCACTTTACAGGATTTCTCCGGGGAAGGGATGTATTTACATTGCTGGCTATGAGCGATGTCTATATTATGCCTTCCGTATCAGAACCTTTTGGTATATCACCCCTTGAAGCAATGCAGTCTAATGTTCCGGTTATAATTAGCAAGCAATCGGGAGTTGCTGAGATACTTACACATGCAGTAAAGACAGACTTCTGGGATATTGATGCGATGGCCGATGCTATATACGGGATCCTTAATTACCCATCACTTTCAAGTATGTTCATTAAGAACGGCAAGGAGGAAGTTATAAGACTTAAGTGGGATAATTCAGCCAGACATGTAAAGGATATTTACGACAGAGTGGTATGGCATAAATAAGTTAAGTATCAAGATATGAGTGCAGCAGCAAAAAAAGCAATTTGCTTCTATTTCCAGGTTCATCAACCCTTCCGGCTCAAACGGTACAGGTTCTTTGACCTGGGGCATGATCATTATTATTACGACGATTATTCAAATGAGTCGATTCTCAGGAAAGTGGCTGATAAATGCTATCTGCCTGCCAATGAGATAATTTTAGACCTGATCCAGAAGAATAAAGGGAAATTTAAAATAGCTTATTCACTGTCTGGCATTGTGCTGAATCAGTTCAGGTTATACGCTCCCGAAGTCCTGGAATCCTTCAAACAGCTTGCCGATACCGGCATGGTTGAATTCCTTGCTGAAACGGATGCCCATTCACTCTCATCCCTCAAAAACAAAGCCCAGTTTGAGGAACAGGTTAATCTTCACAGGGAAATGATGAAAACCTACCTTGGTGTTGAAACAACCTCCTTCAGAAACACTGAACTTATCTATTCCGACCAGATAGGTTCCTGGGTCGCTGATATGGGATTCAAAGCCATGCTTACAGAGGGAGCTAAACATATTCTCGGATGGAAAAGCCCGAACTACCTGTATTGTAATGTTATAAATCCAAGGCTTAAAGTATTGCTGAGAAACTTTGTCCTGAGTGATGATATAGCCTTCAGATTTTCAAACAGACAGTGGAGCGCATGGCCGCTTACTGCCGATAAGTATGCTTCATGGCTTACAAAACTGGCAAATAAAAGCGAGCTCCTTAATATCTTCATTGATTATGAGACCTTTGGAGAACACAATTGGAAGGAGACAGGGATCTTTGATTTCCTTAAACATCTTCCGGGGGCGATAATCAAGAAGACGCCATATAAGTTTATGACACCATCAGAAGTGGCTGATTCTCTCCAACCGGTATCAGCAATAAGCGTACCTTCTCCTATATCCTGGGCAGATGAGGAACGCGATATAACTGCATGGCAGGGTAACGAACTGCAGGTGGCCGCCCTTGATAAGCTGTATACATTAACTGACAAGGTCAGAAAATGCGGAGATGAGCAAATAAAGAAAGACTGGGAATACCTGCAGTCAAGCGACCACTTCTATTACATGGCAACTAAGTTCTTCTCCGACGGAGCAGTCCATGCATATTTTAATCCCTATGAAACACCTTACGACGCTTTCATGAACTACATGAATGTACTGAGTGATTTCGAGATCAGACTGAACAGGTGTTGCCCTGATTCGAACGAACAGATGATAATCGCTGACCTTGAGAACATTATAAGGGAAAAAGAGAAGATTATTGAACAACAGACTTCCGAAATCCAGAGACTTACTAAAAGAGCGGCAAAGATAAAAGGTCCGGGGCGCCCTTCAGCAGCAGGGAAACCCTCAACTACTTTGCAGGAACTCGCTCATAAGCTTATTGAGGAATCGACGCGGAAACAGAAAGAAAAAAGAAAAACATCACGAACTGCAAAATCAAAGGAAAATCAAATAAAGAAGAAAACTCCAAAAAAATCTGCTGAAAAGAAACAATCTGCAGGTAAACGAGGCAGAAAGCCGAAGAAAAAAGAGGAGTAAGTTATTTTTATTCTTATTAATATAATCTTAAAATGAAGGTTGAATTTATTTTTGAAACCAGTTGGGAAGTATGCAACAAGGTGGGGGGAATCCATACGGTAATTTCTACCAAAGCGCTTAATATTGTTGAAGCTGTAGGCGATAATTATATACTAATCGGTCCTGATGTATGGAGGGAGGACGTAAAAAATCCGGAATTCATACCGGATGAATCTCTTTTTGGCGAATGGAAAGCCCGTGCTGTTTCAGAAGGTCTCAGGGTAAAGACCGGAAGGTGGAATATCGCTGGCAAACCTATTGTGATGCTGATTGATTTCACACCATATTTCGGACAGCAGAATGAGATATTTGCACGATTCTGGGAAACATACAAACTCGACAGCTTAACCGGACAATGGGACTACGTGGAACCGGCCCTTTTTGGATATGCGGCAGGGAAGCTTATTGAGAGCTTTACTTCATTCTACCACGAATATCATAATATTATTGCACAGTTTCATGAATGGATGACCGGGACAGGAATACTTTACCTCGAAAAATGGTGCCCCTGGATCGCTACATCTTTTACAACTCATGCAACTGTCCTGGGCCGGAGCATTGCAGGCAACAACCGCCCGCTATACGGCAGAATGAAGGAGTACAATCCTATACAGGTGGCTCGCGAATCAAATGTTGTTGCAAAACTATCCCTTGAAAAGATATCTGCAGCAGTAGCTGATGTTTTTACGACTGTCAGTGGCATAACATCTAAAGAATGCAGTCACTTTCTTGGTAAGGAAGTGGATATTATAACTCCTAACGGCTTTGAAGATTCCTTTGTCCCCGACAGTGATCAATTCGATGCCAAAAGGGAGACAGCAAGAATGAAACTCAGGCAGGTCGCGGAAGCTGTCCTTGGCTATAGGCTTCCGGATGATTGCATATTCATTGCCAACAGCGGAAGATATGAATTCAGGAACAAAGGAGTGGATGTATTCATAGATTCAATGGGGGAACTTAACAGAAAAGATAAAACTGATAAGCAATGTGTGGCTTTTATTCTTATGCCGGCTTATCATAAAGGTCCCCGTGAGGATATCAGCAATATTCTTTATAATGAAGGAACCCACACTTCCCAGGACCCATACCTTACACACTGGCTTCATTACCCGTCAAGCGACCCTGTACTTCAGAGGATAAGTGCCAACAACCTTAATAATGACCAGAAATCACAGGTAAAGGTCATCTTTACGCCTTCCTATCTGAATGGTAACGACGGGATATTCAATCTCTCTTATTACGACCTGCTTATCGGTTTTGATCTGACAGTATTCCCTTCATATTATGAGCCATGGGGATATACTCCCCTTGAAAGCCTGATGTTCTCAATTCCTACAATAACAACATCACTTTCAGGATTCGGGCTGTGGGTAAAAGAATATTTTGAGGAGCCGGGAAACGGTATTGCAATAATCGACAGAACAGATGACAATGAAAGCATTGTAGTAAAAGAGATAAGGGACTTTATCTCAATGTTCATAGGTTTGAATGATAATGATGTAAGCGAAGCCAGGAAGAAAGCTCATGAGATCTCGCGAATTGCTATGTGGGACAGTCTGGTGCAGCATTATTTATCAGCATATGAAATGGCTCTTGACAAAAGCACCGTGAGGCGCGAAGAGCCAAGGGAATTCATCGGTTTTGTCGAAACTCCGGGCATTCCGGTCCGTAAACCCCATCAGGTGCCGGTATGGAAAGACATCTATGTGCAGAGCGACGTGCCGGATAAACTCGTTGCATTGAAAGATCTTGCAAATAATTTGTGGTATTCATGGCACACTGAAGCTGAATCTATATTCAGAAGAATGGATCCCTCATTATGGGAAGAGGTGAAATACAATCCAAAACTGCTACTTGAAAAAATAGACTATAAACGCCTACTGGTGCTTGAGGATGATGAAGAATTTGTATCGGATCTTGAGAACCTGAGAAAAACCTTCGATGAATACATAAACAGGCCTGGCGATCCCGATAAACCAAGTGTTGCATATTTCAGCATGGAATTCGGAATCCATCAGTGCCTTAAGATATATTCAGGAGGACTTGGCATACTTGCCGGGGATTATCTGAAGGAGGCCAGCGATTCCAATCTTGACATTGTTGGAGTAGGCTTTTTGTACAGGTATGGATATTTCAGGCAGAAACTGGGACCGAGAGGAGAGCAGCTGACTATATACGAGACTGAGGATTTTTCAAGACTGCCTGTCAGCCCGGTGAAGGACTCAAAGGGCAATCATTTGTATGTGAATCTCGTATGGCCCGGCAGAACGGTAAAAATAAGGATCTGGCAGGCCATGGTTGGCAAGGTCAGGTTATTCCTTCTCGACACTGACTTTGACGATAACACTCCGGAGGACCGCACGATAACCCACTACTTATATGGCGGAGATATAGAAAACCGATTGAGGCAGGAACTTATCCTTGGCATAGGAGGGATGAGAGCACTGACTGCAATGGGACTAAAACCGGATATTTACCATAGTAATGAAGGTCACTCGGCTTTCATAAGCCTGGAAAGAATGCGGACTATGATAGAAGAACATCATCTTACATTTAACCAGGCGCTTGAAGCCGTAAGAGCTTCGACTCTCTTTACTACACATACACCAGTTCCGGCAGGCCATGATGCCTTTGATGAAGATCTGCTTCGTAAATATATTTCCCATTATCATAGCCGGCTGAATATAACATGGGATGAGTTAATGGCACTCGGCAGATGTGAAGGGGAATACGAGAGAAAATTCAACATGAGCTACCTTGCCACCCGTATGTCACAGGAAGTTAACGGGGTAAGCAAGCTGCATGGCGAAGTCAGCCAGGGTATGTTCAACAAGCTTTGGCCGGGATATCTCCAGGAAGAACTTTATATCGGGTATGTAACAAATGGGGTTCATCATCCTACATGGACTGCTCCCGAATGGAAAGAGCTATATGCAGAAATAACAGGTTCACCGAGCTTTGACCAGACTGACAGAGATCTGTGGGAAAAACTGTATACGGTGGATGATTCAAAGATCTATTCAATCAAGAAGACTCTGAAGAAACGGTTATTCGCAAATATCCGCAAAAGGCTTCAGGCAGATATGATTGAAAGGCATGTCAGCCCCCGCACACTGATGAGCATCAGTACACATCTCGACGAAAAGGCACTGACAATAGCCTTTGCACGCCGTTTTGCAACATATAAGAGGGCAGGACTTCTTTTCAGGGACCTCGACAGACTGTCCAGAATAGTAAATAATCCTGACAAGCCTGTCCAGTTTATTTATGCAGGTAAAGCCCACCCGCATGACGGGGGTGGACAGGATCTCATAAAAAGGATTTTTGAAGTATCACAGATGCCTCAGTTTGCTGGTAAGGTTATCTTCCTTGAAAACTACGACATCGAGCTAGCAAAATATATGGTTCAGGGAGTTGATATCTGGCTTAATACTCCAACGAGGCCCCTTGAGGCTTCAGGTACAAGCGGTGAAAAGGCAGTGATGAACGGGACTCTGCATTTCAGTGTTCTTGATGGCTGGTGGGTTGAAGGTTACAGGGCCTTTGCAGGCTGGGCACTGCCCAAGAAAAGAACTTTTGCAAACCAGGAGCTTCAGGATGATATTGATGCAGAGACAATATATAACATGCTTGAATATGAAATAATACCGGCGTACTATTCATTTGATAACCAGGGTGTACCGGTCGAATGGGTAAGCCTTGTAAAAAACACAATGGTTAAGATCGCACCCGAATTCACTATGAAGCGCCAGATAGACGATTACTATGAAAAATACTATAACAAGCTATATGCAAGAACAAAATACCTTACAGCAAACAGTTTCGAGAAAGCTAAGAATATTGCAGACTGGAAGCAGACAATGAAGGAAGAATGGGATAATATCGAAGTGCTGAACTATAGCTTTGAAAAACCAAAGGAGAACGTTTATCATTCAGGACACGATTATAAAGCAGAGATAGCCTTGAACATACATAAGATACCAAAGGAAAATGTTGGGGTTGAGTATGTAATTACTCATCTAAATAAGGAGGGGAAACATGAATTTGTTGCCAGCAAGGATTTCATCCTTGTAAGCAGTAAGAGTGGCAAATGCATGTACAGGGCCAACCTGGTACCTGAAAAGGCGGGCACCTTCTTTTACGGAATAAGAATTTATCCAAAGCATAAAGATCTGCCGCATAAGCAGGACTTTTACCTCCTGAGATGGATTGACTAAATATCAGTTGCTTTTCTGATAATCTCTCTCTTTAAGACGAGAGCTGTACGGGAAGGCAGATAAAGAAAAAGGTAGAAAGGGACATTGATAGAAAACCTTTCTGCCTTTTTTATTGACATGTATAAACTCTTTCTGTCAATCCGGTCGAATCCTCCGAATGCAGGATCGTCAGTGTCAAGTATGATCCTGTATTTCCCCTTTATCGGGATACCGTAATCTGTAAAAGATTTTGTCGGGTGGAAATTAAAGACAAAAAGAAGATCGCCTCTTGAGAAAGCAATAACCTTATCAAAATTGCTGTCGTATATTTTCTCAACAAAAGGAACATCAAGTATCCTGAATTCACTCTGAAGCCTTGTCATTTTGCTGTCGAAAGACGAGAGGTACTGATATTTCAGGGCTTTATTCTCAACAAGATCCCATTGCCTGCGGGCATATTTATAGCTCCAGTCATTGCCTTCACGGGGAAAGTCAATCCATTCAGGATGCCCGAATTCATTTCCCATGAAATTCAGATAACCGCTGCCGGCAGTAGCAAAAGTGATCAGTCTGATCAGCTTATGCAGAGCAATACCTCTGTCCATAGGGATGCTGTGATAAGAGGTAGTCATTCCTTTGTACATCTCTGCATCTATCATTCTGAATATTAATGTTTTGTCGCCAACAAGTGCCTGGTCATGCGACTCGCAGTATGATATTATCTTTTCTTCGGGCCGGTGCTGGGTCAGTTCATGAAAGAGATGACCCATATCCCAGTTCTCATCTGGCACTTCTTTTAAAAGCTTGATCCACAGGTCAGGGACGCCCATCGAAAGCCTGTAGTCGAAGCCGGTCCCTCCTTTTTTAACATCAGCGGCCAGTCCCGGCATACCGCTCATCTCCTCTGCAATAGTCAAGGCTCCCGGCTTGAAAGCATGGATAAACTTATTGGCAAGGTACAGATAAACAAGAGCATCAATGTCCTGTCCTCCGTTATAATAATCACCGTATGAAGTGAAATTCTTTCCCAATCCGTGATCGTAATAGATCATGCTTGTTATCCCGTCGAACCTGAACCCGTCAAAGTTGTATTCTTCAAGCCAGTAGCGGCAGTTTGACAGCAGAAAATGGATAACGCTGTCCTTTCCATAATCAAAACACAAGGAATCCCAGGCGATGTGGTTCCTGCGGTCATTGATATGGAAATACTGCCCGGGTGAGCCGTCAAACAGTCCGAGTCCCTCATTCACATTTTTCACAGCATGTGAATGCACGAGGTCCATTATAACCCGAAGACCTGATGCATGTGCAGTATCGACGAGTTCTTTAAGGTCATCGGGGGTTCCGAAACGTGAAGAAGCTGCGAAGAAATTTGATACATGGTATCCAAAGGAACCGTAAAACGGATGTTCCTGTATCGCCATTAACTGGACAGTATTATATCCGGCTTTTACTATCCTGGGGATAATGTTCTTCGTGAATTCAGCATAGGTTCCGGTTCTTTCTTCAGAAGTAGCCATTCCGATATGAGCCTCATAGATCAAAGGCGAACCGGGAGGCGGCTTAAAATCCGATGAAGACCAGCTGTAAGGTTTTGGCGGATCCCACACCTGAGCGGAAAATATTTTTGTTTTATCATCCTGAACTACTCTTGATGCATATGAGGGAATTCTTTCACCTTTTCCCCCGTCCCAGTGCACTGATAATTTGAACAGATCCCCATGCCTCAGAGCCTCATTCGGGAGCTTGATTTCCCAGTTCCCGTAATCATTTATCTTCTCCATCCTGTAGGACGGTTTCTCCTTCCAGTTATTGAAGATGCCAATAATGTAAATTCCTGTTGCGTTAGGTGCCCATTCTCTGAAAACCCAGCCATCTTTATCCTTATGAAGCCCGTAATAATAATGACCCAGTGCAAAATCTACAAGCGATCCGTTTCCCTTAAGTTCTCTTTCTTTCAGATGGCATTTACTGATACGCTCTTCTATTGCACAAATGAATGGCTCAAGCCATGGATCAATAGTATAAAATTTTCCGGCAGCCATAGAGCGGAGGAATTAAAGTATTTGCCAATAAAAATACAAAAACAAAATCACAATGTTTACTCATATTCAGGGGCTTTGCTAATTTTGCATCTTTAAGGACTGAATATGGAAGTGCATAAGGGCTTAAAAAACCTTCATTTCAGGGATCCCGTTGTCACAATGGGGATATTTGACGGCGTTCACCGTGGTCATGCGGTAATTATAAAACGGTTAATTGCCAGGGCAGCAGAATTAAACGGTGAATCAGTAGTTATTACTTTTGAACCTCATCCCAGGCTTGTACTTGAACACGGATCGAAAAATATATCATTTCTTTCCACTCCGGAAGAAAAAGCGGCACTTCTTAAGGGAACAGGGGCGGGTCATCTTATTGTAATTGAGTTCAACAGACAGCTGAGCTCTTTGACAGCAGCTGATTTCATAAAAAAAATCCTTATTGACCAGATAGGAATGAAGCATCTGATAGTAGGATATGATCATCATTTCGGGTACAAAGGGAGTGGTGATTTTATAACTATTACAGAATGCGCAAGGTTGTTCGGTTTTACTGTTGAACAGATACCCGGGGTTGAGGACGGAGGTTTAACTATAAGCTCATCCCGTATCAGGGAAGCTTTACTATCCGGGAGGCTCGATGAAGCTAACAGGTGGTTAGGATATAATTATTTACTAAGAGGCAAAGTTATTGAGGGAATTAAATTAGGACGCAGGCTTGGTTTTCCGACTGCAAATATAAAACCTGAAGATGATTTTAAACTTATACCCGCAGATGGCGTTTATGCTGTCGGGGTTAATTTTAAGAGGCATAAATATAACGCAGTGCTGAGCATCGGATTCAATCCGACTGTCAGAAAACAGCCAGGTGAAAGATCAATAGAGGTTCATATATTTGATTTTGAGAAGGATATTTATAACCGGGAGCTTGAAATTGAATTCAGATTCAGATTACGCAATGAAATGAAGTTCAATGATGAAAAGGAACTGGCCGGGCAGATGAAGATTGACAAGGAAAATGCTATAAAGCTTCTCGCTTGAATAATTTAGGGGGATTGCTTACTTTTGGGGACTTTAAAAGTGAAAATCGATCTGGTTATAAATTAATATTATGGAATACAAGGTAAAGGACATTACTCTTGCTGACTTTGGCAGGAAAGAGATTGAGATAGCAGAGAAGGAAATGCCGGGACTGCTGGCCATAAGGAAGAAATATTCAAAGAAAAAACCGCTGAAAGGGGCCAGGATAACAGGTTCACTTCACATGACTATACAGACAGCAGTATTGATCGAAACACTTAAGGAGCTTGGAGCTGATCTAAGATGGGCAAGTTGTAACATTTTTTCGACCCAGGATCACGCTGCTGCAGCTATTGCAGCTGCAGGAATACCAGTCTTTGCCTGGAAAGGGGAGACCCTGGAAGATTATTGGTGGTGCACAGCCAGGGCACTGTCATTTCCCGATGGCAAAGGTCCCAATCTCATTGTGGATGACGGAGGTGATGCATCCCTTCTTGTTCATCTCGGGTATAAAGCGGAGAAAGATCCTTCTGTCCTGAAAAGAAAAGCTGCAAGCAAAGAGGAGAAGGTTATACTCGACACTTTGAAAGGCCTGCAAAAGACGGAACCGGGTAAATGGAAACGCGCAGTGAGTGAGCTGAAAGGGATCTCGGAAGAAACAACAACAGGTGTCCACAGACTATACCAGATGCTTGAGAATAATGAACTTCTCGTTCCGGCAATAAATGTGAATGATTCTGTAACAAAATCGAAGTTTGATAACCTTTACGGCTGTCGCGAATCTCTTGCCGATGGGATTAAGAGAGCTACAGATGTAATGATAGCCGGAAAGGTTGTTGTTGTGTGCGGTTATGGGGATGTGGGAAAAGGCTGTGCAAAATCAATGAGGTCTTACGGAGCCAGGGTGATAATAACAGAGATCGATCCGATATGTGCACTGCAGGCTGCAATGGAAGGATTTGAGGTGAAAACTGTTGACGACACATTTGATGAAGGAAATATCTTTGTGACAGCAACCGGAAACAGGGATGTAATCACGGCGGAGCATATGAAAAAGATGAAAGACCAGTCTATTGTCTGCAATATAGGACATTTTGATAATGAAATTCAGGTTGACAGGCTGAATATGATGAAAGGAATAAAAAAGATAAATATAAAGCCCCAGGTAGATAAATACATCTTTCCGGATGGGCATTCAATTTTTATGCTTGCGGAAGGTCGGCTTGTAAATCTCGGTTGTGCGACAGGACATCCTTCATTTGTTATGAGCAATTCATTCAGCAATCAGACACTGGCACAGATAGAACTCTGGAAGAACAAATACAAAATAGGCGTTTACCGTCTTCCAAAAGATCTTGATGAAGAGGTTGCAAGACTTCATCTGGATCAGCTTGGCGTTAAACTGACAATACTGTCAGAAGAACAGGCTGAATATATTAATGTTCCGCTGAAAGGTCCGTATAAACCAGACCATTACAGGTACTGATCTTCCGGAATCATTGATGAAATTTCTATTGTCGCTTGAAAATCAATTTATATACCCCTGACACCAATAATATTTTAATGTGGTTGTCAATATCTTGTGTCGAAAGTTGAAATGTTGGTCGTTTTCGCCTTATTATTGAGCCTAAATTGGCCCAAACCATAATCTGTGCATTATGAATAAGCTGTTTTATAAAAAGTTACTATTCTTCTTTCTGATCTTCACGTTTACTCTGACAATATGTGAAGCTCAGTCATTTAACAGGCCGCGGGCCAACAAGCTTCAAAGGAATGCTCCTAAAAAACCAAAAAGGTCAAGGACTATAAAGATTGCTGAGCCCAGAGCCAACATGAAAGCAAGGAAAAAGGCAGAGGCTATTGAGAGACAGAACAGGAAAGAATATGCCAAATATGTAAAGGACAACCAGAAGAGATCGCTTGATATACAGACACCTGTCGTTCGTGAAAGAATGAAAAACAATATGAAAACAGCAAATGCCAATTATAAGACCAAAAGGAAAATGGTAGCATCCACAGGCAGAAAATCAGGCAAAAAATACTCAAGGTAAACAATCAAAAAAGTCCTTGTGTAATTCACTTATTTTCAGGTTTATTTTGTATTTTCGAAATTAAATTATTATATTTGTTAAATGAAGAGTTCCGGAATCCCACGGAATTCTTCTATTTTTTTAACTAAACAGAAGAATGGGAGATGTCTTATACATAACAGAAGCGGGTCTTCAAAAGCTAAAAGAAGAACTTGAGAAGCTCAGAACTGTTGAAAGGCCAATGATTTCCAAGCTTTTAGCAGAAGCTACGGATAAAGGTGACCTTACAGAAAATACTGAGTATTCAGCTGCCAAGGAAGCCCAGGGCATGCTTGAAATGAAGATCGCTAAACTGGAAGATGTTATTGCAAGATCAAGGATAATAGACGAATCTAAAATGGATAATTCGACTATCAGGATCCTGCATAAGGTTAAGATAAGGAATGTCAAGAACAACAGCGTTATGGAATATCAGCTTGTTCCTGAAAGTGAGGCAGACATAAAAAAAGGAAAGATGGCTGTAAACTCACCCATTGCAAGCGGACTTATCGGGAAGAAGGTGGGAGATTTTGTTGAAATAAAAGTGCCCTCCGGAGTGATTCATTTTGAAATAATTTCTGTTTCATAATAATATAAAAATTATGGCATCGATTTTTACCAGGATCATAAATGGTGAAATACCTTGTTATAAAATAGCTGAAAATGAAAGGTATTTTGCATTTCTTGATATAAATCCCCTTAAAAAAGGCCATACACTCGTGGTCCCGAAGCAGGAAACAGATTATATATTTGATCTTGACGACGATTACCTTGCCGGATTGATTGTCTTCGCAAAAAAACTAGCCGGAGCCATTAAGGCTGCTTACCCATGTAACAGGATTGGAATTGCCGTTCTGGGACTCGAAGTGCCTCATGCACATATTCACCTTGTCCCTATGGATTCGATGGAGGATGTTAACTTCAGAAATCCGAAACTAAAGCTAAGCCCTGAAGAATTTAGGGAGGTTGCAGAAAAAATAAGGGCAAAAATTTAGCTTTAAATTTTCACCGCTGAATAGTTCTATCCGGGAATAATTCTTTATTTTTAAAGAATTATGCTCGCTGCATGAGTTATTTATATGATCTGTTTGACGACCTTATCAGTCTGCTTTTTCCAAGGCTTTGCTATGCCTGTGGGCAGCATTTGCTTAGAAATGAGAAGCTTATTTGCACTGAATGCTATGTCAAGATACCAAGGACAACTTATCACCTTGAGGAAGGAAATCCCGTGGAGCAGCTCTTCTGGGGAAGATGCAGAATTGAAAGGGCAGCAGCATTTTCTTTCTACAACAGGAACAGCCGCATCCGTAAGCTTATCCATAATCTTAAGTATAAAGGAATTCAGGAAATCGGGATTGAACTGGGGAGAATTTATGGTACTATGCTTGCCGATTCACAATTTCTTGAAGGAATAGATGCAATAATACCAGTTCCCTTGCATATTTCTAAAAAGAGAATACGCGGGTTCAACCAGAGCGACCTGATATGTAAAGGCCTTTCAGAGGTAACGAGACTGCCTGTCGATTACACCTCCCTGCAGAGGATAACAAAAACAGCAACTCAGACAAAGAGATCGAGATATGAAAGGTGGGTAAATGTTGAAGGTATCTTCAGTGTGCAAAATTCAGATGCGGTCAGGGGGAAGCATTTTTTACTTGTCGATGACGTCATAACTACCGGATCAACAATCGAATCATGCGCAAATGAATTGCTTAAGCATCAAAATGTAAGAGTGAGTGTTGCTGCCATAGCTGTTGCAGTTACTTAGGATCATTTAACACGCCGGGGATTCTTGCTCATAAAATCTTTCCAGCTGTTATAGGTTTTCTGACCGGAAGGTTTATTTGACTGGAAGAAATGACAGAGGGCCGCAGCCAGTCCATCAGTGGCATCAAGAACCATTCCCTTATCTTTGAACTTAAGCATGTTCACAAGCATGGCAGCTACCTGTTCCTTGGAAGCTGCACCCTGGCCGGTGATCGACATCTTGATCTTCCTGGGAGCATATTCGAAGATTGGCAGGGATCTCGATAATGCTGCCGAAATAGCAGCCCCCTGTGCCCTCCCGAGCTTCAGCATCGACTGAACGTTCTTTCCGTAAAAGGGTGCTTCTATGGCCAGTTCATCAGGATGATATTCATCAATGATGCTTGTGATCCTGTCAAAAATATGCTTCAGTTTCTTATAATGGTCATCATATTTCGAAAGATCTATTACACCAATCGCTATCATTTCAGGTTTTTGTCCGCTTGCCCTTATAACACCATAGCCTGTTATGTTAGTCCCCGGATCGATCCCAAGTATTATCTTATCCTTTGCAGCTGTCTTCAATTGCCGGATTGATTTCTGATTATTGCCTGCTTCTGATATAGGCGTTATTGATAAATGATTGTTTCTCGGTAAATACTTTTGTTGGCTTAAAGGGAAGGGATTTTTTATCATCGGAAAATGAACCTTTCTCAAGGTATCTTATAGCTTCACTGAGACACATTTCCCTTCTGTCGTCAAAATCGTATACAATATCATCAAGTGCGTTTTTGTCAGGAGCAAAACCATCGTAAAAATCTCCTTCTCCTTCCGAATTCACAATTCTGACAGCAATCAGATTAAACCAGTATTTTTTTCCGCAGGGCCAGCCTTTCGCACCAACCGGTTTACCATAAGTGGTACTGCCTGTTGTAACAACATTTATTAGTGGTTCTAATCCGTTTATTACAGCCTCACTTGCAGAGGCAGTATAATCCGATGTAATCACTACAATCCTGGGAACGCCCAGAGAGTGGGATGTAGAAAGAAAGTTTACAGTTGAATTATATAAGGAATTCTTGTTATTATACAGGAGCCTGGCAAATACTTCACCTGCATTGCTGTTGCCTGCAATATAGCTGGCGAGTTGCTGTGCTATATCCAGATAACCTCCCGAGTTGTACCTCAGATCAAGTATAAGTTCAGTTACAGACTGGGAAATAAAGTAGGAGAAGGCTTGCTCCAGTTCCTCTTTTGATGAGCTGAGAAATGATTCAAAAACAAGATGGCCTGCTATGCCTCCTGATTTAAGATGGATCGTATCGCGAAGCAATACAGAGTTAATACTGAAGGTCTGTTTTGTTGATTTGATAGTTACTTCGTTGCCATCTGGTTTCCTGAAGAGGAAAGTATTTTCAATTCCTGCAGTTGGTGGTCCTATGAGATCAGAGTATGCAGTGCCTCCGGCCAGCAGCAAAGGGGCAACATCTACCCCATTTATCTTTTTCACTATCCAGCCCCGCCTTACACCGGCTGCGTACAAGGGTGAATTCTTATATATAAGGGCTATCCTCGCCAGTGAAGCAGTATCAATCCCTATCCTGTAACCGTGGCCAACGAATGATCCTGACATCTCTGCATTGTATTCATCATAATCTGCTACAAAGCTCCATCTGTCATCCTGTTTATTTCTTAAAGCTTCAAGGAGTTCATAGGGATCATCATAATCTGCTTTGTTTACTGCAGGTATCAGATCATACCACAGATACCAGTGGTTCATCACATCATATAATGTATCCCTGGCCATAGCCGCTGTAACTGACGGAAGTTCAGGTTCATCATCAGGAGGCTCCTTCTTGCATCCGGCTAACAGGGTGATCAATAATAAAAGCAATATATATAGCCTGTTCATATATAATAAACAGCATTAAGGCTTAATCTATTGTCAAAGATAGTAATTTATCATTGCGAGGATTTCCGGTTCTGTATGAAGATCCCGGTTATTATAAGGAGCAAACCTGCAGGAGTTGTATAATAAACGGGTTCGTGAAGAATGAAATGCACAAAGATAAGTGAAAGAAAGGGCGCCAGGTAGACAAGGTTACTCACCTTGTCTGTTGAAGGAGCTGTTTGCAGGGCTTTAAGCCAGAAGAGAAAAGTTATTCCCATCTCGAACAATCCTATATAGACAGAAGCAGCCAGCCCTTTGAAAGTATATTCTGCAGATGCCCATTGTTTTGTTATAATCATGAAGATTATCAGATACATGGAGCCAAAAAGGAAATTGAGGAAGAGTTTGACATTTTCGTCTCTTCTATCCTTCACATTGAATATAAAATAAAGTGCCCAGAAAAGCGAACTGCAAAGTGCCAGGAGCACTCCTTTCAGATCTGAATGGCCGGCACTTAACAGATCTCCGCGTGATGATATCACATACACTCCGGCAAAGCTTATCAGCAGGGCAATGAAACTCCTGCTTTTTATTTTCTGACCCAGGATGGGAACAGAAAGGAAGACAAGTATAATTGGCCACACCATATTAAGCGGTTGAGCGACCTGTGCAGGCAGAAGCGAATAGGCTTTTAAAAGGATAAGGTAGTAAACGAACGGATTTATCAGTCCGAGGAATGCTGAAGCAGCCAGTTCCTTAGGTCCTGTTACAGCCAGCAATCCTGTCTTCCCTGAAGCGATAAGGATAATGAAAAGTACTGCTGCTGATGTCAGGGCTGCAACAGTGAGCATGGGCAGTATATCAAGCTCATTCAGCCCGATTTTGAAAGCAGTGGGGACAGTCGACCAGAAGAGAATCGCCAACAGGGCATATAAATATGGCTGGCGGGCTTTGCTCACTCAGTCTATTATCTTAAATCCTGTGTAAGGCACGAGTACGTCAGGGATCCTGATCCCTGACTCAGTCTGGTTGTTTTCAAGAAGTGCGGCAACAATCCTTGGCAAAGCAAGGGCGCTTCCATTAAGTGTGTGTACTAATTTTGTCTGTTTTTCACCTTTTTCCTTGAAACGGCATTTAAGCCTGTTGGCCTGGAAGGACTCAAAATTAGAGACAGAGCTTACTTCAAGCCATTTCTTCTGGGCGCCCGACCATACTTCAAAATCGTATGTAAGGGAGGATGTGAATGACATGTCGCTGCCGCATAGTCTCATAATACGGTAAGGAAGTTCCAGTGATTTTACAAGACCTTCAACGTGTGAAACCATTTCTTCGAGGGATTCATATGATTTGTCAGGGTGGGCGATCCTTACAATCTCCACCTTATCGAACTGATGGAGTCTGTTAAGTCCCCTTACATGTGCTCCCCATGATCCTGCCTCTCTCCTGAAACATGGTGTATATGCAACGTTTTTAACCGGAAGTGTGTCGGCATCGAGAATCACATCACGGTATATATTTGTCACAGGCACTTCTGCAGTAGGGATAAGATAAAACCCGTCAAGTGTTACATTGTACATCTGGCCTTCCTTATCGGGAAGCTGGCCTGTGGCAAAACCGGAATCCTCATTCACAACGATGGGAGGCATAATTTCTTTATATCCTGCTTTGGCGCCTTCGTCAAGGAAGAAGTTGATAAGTGCCCTCTCAAGTTTGGCGCCCTTGCCTTTATAAACAGGGAATCCTGCACCTGTGAGCTTTATCCCAAGTTCGAAATCTATTATGTCGTATTTTTTTATCAGGTCCCAATGAGGGAGACAGTCATCATTCAGCAACGGCATTGGCCCGCCTGAGCGCATCATTACATTATCTTCAGCTCCACGGCCTTTGTTTACAGATTGATGAGGAAGGTTTGGCAGGCGGATTATCTCATTTCTCAGTTCCTCATCAAGCGGAGCAAATTTTTCAGTAAGAGATTTGATTTCCTCTTTCAGCTTATAAGTTTTTTCCTTTGCAGCATCAGCTTCATCCTTATTACCGTTCTTCATGAGAGACCCTATTTCCTTTGAGATCCTGTTCATCTCAGCCTGAAGGGCATCTGTCCTGACCTGTATCTGGCGCCTTTCAGCATCGATCTGCAGTATTTTATCAAGGATCTTTTCTGCATCGAAGTTCTTTATCCTGAGGCGTTCAGCGATAAAATCTCTTTTTTCTCTTATAAGGTTTATTGTGAGCATATTAAAATAATATTAATAAAAAAGCAGGCTACTGAGGCCTGCTGTAAAAGTATTAAAAAACTCCCATAATTTTTTCTTAAGATGAAAAGAATTAAGGGAGTCCGGATCTCTTAGAGTGACAAACTATTCTTTGCCTTTAACGGATACGAATATCTTGTTGTCTTTTTGTTTTTTGAATTCAACTTCTCCGTCGACAAGGGCAAAAAGAGTATGGTCTTTCCCAAGTCCTACGTTGAGGCCGGGATTAAGTTTTGTACCTCTCTGGCGGACTATAATATTGCCTGCTTTTGCTTGGTGACCACCGAAAAGCTTCACACCCAGTCTTTTGCTGTTTGAGTCACGGCCGTTGCGTGAACTGCCTGCTCCTTTCTTGTGTGCCATAATTATTTATATTTAGTTCTTTATTACTTTTTCAGGCTTTTCCTTTTGCCGGTTTCTTTTCAGCTGTCTTTTTTGCTGCGGGTTTCTTTTCGGAAACTTTCTTTGCCGGTTCTTTCTTGTCATCAGCTTTTTTAGGAGCAGACTTTTTGGATTCAGTCTTTTTCTTTTCAACCGGTTTTTCTTCCTTCACAGTTTCAACGACTGCAGCAGCAGCTTCTTTTTTCGGAGGCTTGGGGGGCTTAGTCTTCTTCCCATTGATGCTTATTATTTCAACCTGGGTAAACTGCTGGCGATGTCCATTTTTGATCCTGTAACCTTTTTTTCTTTTCTTTTTGAATACTATCACCTTGTCGCCTTTTACCTGGTTGATTACCTGGCCCTCTACAAAGGCTTCTTTTACAAGAGGTTCCCCCACGGTGATCTTACCTTCATCTTCAACAAGAAGGACCTGATCAAAATTTATCTTATCTCCTTCTTTAACATCCAGCCTGTGAACGAAGATTTTCTTTCCTTCTTCAACTTTAAACTGCTGGCCTGCAATTTCAACAATAGCGTACATTGTATTTATTTATTATATTACTCCGCAAGGCGTATAGGATTCAATGATCTCATAACTTCGCTGAGCCCTGACGGATTATTCAAATTCGGACTGCAAAGATAAATAAAATAGGTAATTTACAAATCAATCTGAGGTTTTTTATAATTTCGATATCCTTCATTGAGATAAGGCATTCAAAAAGTTCTTTATCCCCTGCAGGGAAAATCTTCCCGGGGGGCAGTCCGTATTACAATACCATAATCGCTATGCGATATTAATAATGTTATAAGCGATGGCCGATAATATACTATACATCCGCTGTGGGTCGGTTACACAATAATAGATCGTTTATCCCCAGTAGGCTAGTTACGCAAATACAACAAATCCATTCGTCGCAGACGATACCTTATTGTAGATTGAAGGGGATTCCCCATAATATTTTACCTCGCAGAGGTTAAAGGAAGATTCGTCGTAGACGATTCAGTATTGTAGATTGAAGAGGCCCCCTGTTATGTTTATACCTCGTAGAGGTTAAAGTACAATTCATCGCAGACGATACGGTGCTGCACATGTAAACTTTAAAAAAAGAAATAAGATAGTCTGCGATTTCCTTCTATTATCTTTATATTTGTCAGAAGCTAGGCAAAAAAGATGTGTTATATGAGCATAAATAACTGATATGAAGAGAGTCAAGCTGAAAGTAATGGGTATTTCATACAGCCAGACACAATCGGGAGCTTATGCCCTGCTTCTCATTGAAGAGAATGGAGAAAGAAGGATACCGATCATTATTGGTGGTTTTGAGGCTCAGGCAATAGTCATCAAGCTTGAGAACCTTGAACCTCCGCGTCCCCTCACTCACGACCTGTTCAAGAAGTTTGCCGATCAGTTCAATATTACTGTAATTGAAGTGATGATTGATAAACTGGAGGAAGGTGTATTCTTTTCAAAGCTCGTATGCAATAACGGAGAAAAAGAATACCTGATCGACAGCAGAACATCTGATGCCGTTGCTATCGCCCTTCGTTTCGGATGTCCGATATATATTAATGAAGATATTCTCGAAAAAGCACAATTGACAAACAGTCCTTCTGAAACTGAGCTTACGACACAAAGTGAAGTTGAAAGCCCTGTTAAAGCAGGTGCTAAATATTCATCTTTTTCTGATGAAGAACTTTATAAAATGATAGATGAAGCTGTAAAGACAGAAGACTACGAAAAGGCAGCATCAATAAGGGATGAGATTGAGAAAAGGAAGAAAAAGGGAAAAATGTAATGAGGCAATATCTGGATCTGCTTGATAATGTATTGAAGAACGGGAAGGAAAAGCATGACAGGACCGGGACAGGCACTATAAGTGTTTTCGGATACCAGATGCGCTTCGACCTTGCAGAAGGTTTTCCCCTTCTGACAACCAAAAAACTGCATCTGAGATCAATTATTCATGAACTTCTATGGTTCATCTCAGGTAATACAAATGTTAAATACCTGAGAGATAATGGAGTGAGTATATGGGATGAATGGGCTGACAAAGATGGGAACCTGGGACCAGTTTACGGTTACCAGTGGCGATCATGGCCCGCAGCAGACGGAAGAAAGATAGACCAGCTTAAGGAAGTTATTGACGAGATAAAGAAGAATCCTGATTCAAGAAGACTTATAGTAAGCGCGTGGAATGTTGGTGAGATACCGAAAATGGCACTCCCCCCATGTCATGTTCTGTTCCAGTTCTATGTAGCCGGCGGTAAACTATCATGCCAGCTTTATCAGAGAAGCTGTGATATATTTATCGGGATACCTTTCAATATAGCTTCATATGCGTTGCTTACAATAATGATTGCCAGGGTAACAGGACTAGAACCGGGCGAATTCATCCACACCCTCGGGGATGCACACATCTATCTCAATCATATTGAACAGGTAAAACTTCAGCTGACAAGAGAACCTTATAAGTTGCCGGAGATAAAGATCAATCCTTCAGTCAATGATATATTCAGTTTCCGGTTTGAAGATTTCACACTGGCCAATTATGTGGCTCATCCTCATATAAAAGGCGCAATTTCAGTATAATCAGTACGCATATGATCTCAATAATAGTAGCTGTATCTGAAGATCTTGGTATTGGCATGAATAATGAACTTTTATGGCATATCTCAGAAGACCTTAAACGGTTTAAAAAGCTTACACACGGGAAAACAGTCATAATGGGCAAGAAAACATGGGAATCCCTTCCAAGAAAACCATTGGCCGGAAGAAAGAACATTGTGCTTACTGATAAGCAGGGTGAGACATTCGAAGCGGCAATAACGGCATATTCTATAAGCGATTCACTGGAAAAGTCTTCCGACGGGACAGATATTTTCATTATTGGGGGAGAAAGTATCTACAGGCAGTTTATGCCTCTTGCCGACAGGCTCTATATAACTTTTGTACACAGCAAAGCTGAAGCTGATGTATTTTTCCCTGAGATAGATCCTGCAATTTGGAAGGTTATCTATCAGGAAGCATATAATCCCGGAATCTCTGAAGGGATCCCCTATACATATATTATTTACGACAGGGAGAAATAGAGTGGTGATTTATTTCAGATCCCATGTAAGCTCTGATGTCAGTCCTATGCGCCTTGATATAAAAGGGACAGCGCATACGCTATTAATGATTCAGGATGCTTTAAGCACCTTCATATCTATTCGTTCGAGCTTAGAGCTGGCATAATCGATTGTTATTATCAGCTCATCTTTTTCGACGGATGGTGTTTCAAACATTGCGTCGAGCATTATGGCTTCACAAATCGATCTCAGGCCACGTGCCCCAAGCTTGAATTCAACTGCCTTATCAACTATAAAATCGAGGACCCCGTCAGCGAAGGTCAGCTCAATGTTATCCATTTTGAAGAGCTTCGTATATTGCTTTACAAGGGCATTTTTCGGTTCTGTCAGAATAGCGCGCAGTGCTTTTTTATCGAGCGGATCGAGATGGGTTACAATAGGGAGCCTCCCAACGATCTCCGGTATCATGCCAAAGGCTCTCAGATCCTGGGGCGCAACATACTGCAGCAGATTATCCTTGTCGATTCTTCCCCTGTTTTTTGATGCCCCATAACCTATGATCTGGGTGTTGAGACGCTGTGCGATCTTCTTTTCAATGCCGACAAAGGCGCCGCCACATATGAAAAGGATGTTCTTTGTATCGACCGGTATCATTTTCTGCTCAGGATGTTTCCGGCCACCCTGTGGCGGGACATTCACAACAGATCCTTCAAGAAGTTTGAGCAGTCCCTGCTGTACACCTTCTCCGGACACATCACGGGTAATTGAAGGATTATCACCTTCTTTCCGGGCAATCTTATCGATCTCATCAATGAATACTATCCCTTTTTCTGCAGCTTTAACATCATATTCAGCATTCTGAAGCAGACGGGTCAGCAAGCTCTCGATATCCTCTCCCACATAGCCGGCTTCTGTAAGAACTGTAGCATCAACTATTGTGAACGGGACATGGAGCATTCTGGCGACTGTTTTTGCAAGTAGCGTTTTCCCGGTACCTGTTTCTCCGACAAGGATGATATTTGATTTCTCTATCTCGATATCATCAGGATCGGATTTCTGCATCAGTCTTTTGTAGTGATTATAGACAGCTACAGAGATAACTTTTTTTGCCATTTCCTGGCCGATAACATACTGGTCGAGGAAATTCTTTATTTCTGCCGGTTTGAGAAGGTTGATGCTTTCGAAGGAGGAGCTCTTTTTAATTCCAAGTTCCTCATTCATAATGCTGTAAGCCTGCTCTATGCAGTGGTCACAAATATGGCCTTCGAGACCGGCTATCAGCATATTGGCCTCTTTCTTCGTTCTGCCGCAAAAGGAACACTTATCCATTTCCGTTAATGTTCGTTTTTATGGAGAATTTCGTCTATCATTCCGTAGTCCTTGGCTTCCTGTGAAGTCATCCAGTGATCCCTGTCAGAGTCCTTTTCTACTTGATCAACAGGATTTCCTGAGTGATATGCGATTATCTCAAAAAGTTCTCTTTTTATCTTCATGATCTCGCGTGCCTGTATCTCTATGTCAGAAGCCTGTCCTTCAACACCTCCCATTGGCTGGTGTATCATTATCCTGGAGTGCTTCAGTGCGGATCTTTTGCCCTTGGTGCCTGCCGTGAGGAGTACAGCTCCCATGGAAGCGGCCATACCAGTACAGATTGTTGCAATGTCGGCAGAGATGTACTGCATAGTGTCATAGATTCCCAACCCTGCATTTACTGATCCGCCGGGAGTATTGAAGTAGATCTGGATATCTTTTCCGGGATCAGAAGAATCAAGGTAAAGAAGCTGTGCCTGTATTATATTTGCTACATAATCATCAATAGGTAACCCGAGAAAAATTATCCTGTCCATCATCAAACGGGAAAATACATCCATCGATGCAACATTCAGCTGTCTTTCTTCAATTATCGTCGGAGATATATAGCTGCCATAGATAGATGAATATCTGTGAAGGCTAAGGCTGCTTATTCCGAATTTACTCCTTGCATATTTTCCGAAATCGTCACTATTGCTCATGTCAAGTCTTTTTAGAAATTTAGGAATAAAGATACAAAATTAAGAAATATGATGTAATTAACTGATTATTATTCAAAAAGCTTATTGAATTCTTCAGCTGTCACACTCTTTTCTTCGATTTTAACAATCTCCTTCAGGGCATCTAATGTCTTATTATCCAGTATCTTATCGGCAATTCTCTTGGCATCATCTTCTCTTTTGAGGGTCTCTTTTGCATAGTTTGATATTTGTTCATCAGTTGCATAGTAGAGTCCATACTGACTAAACTGGTACCTTGTAATAATTTCAGCTTCTTTCTGGAGTTCTTCCTCTGTTATCCTGATTTCTTTTTCTTTTGCGATCTTGTTCTTTATAAGTTGCCACTTGAGATCTTTTCTGAATGAATCGAAATCCTTATCAATCTGTTCGGGAGTTGCTTTTTCGGTGACTTTCAGCAGCCATTTTTTCAGGAATTCCTCCGGGAATTTCATTTCTGTTTTTTCAATTGCAAGATCCTTTATATCGCGCATCAGTTTATATTCCGATTCACGTTTAAGGCTTGAGCTTATCTCTTCTTCGATTTTCTGATTGAAATCCTCTTCGGTTTTGACTATGTCCTGACCGTAAATTTTATTAAAAAGATCTGTGCCTATCTCAGCCGGCCTGAACCTTGAGATCTCCCTTATAGTAAATCTGTAAGTATCGCTTATTTTTTCAACTTGTTCCTTATCTATTCTAAGTAAA
>JAEAME010000870.1_pt1 | contig 25712 bp, 38 predicted proteins | sample 8958731 | NCBI WGS metagenome assembly JAEAME01 (sample SAMN16933194, study PRJNA681113) | bioreactor sludge metagenome | isolation source: anerobic bioreactor sludge (Control) | place: India:Bengaluru | collected 2018-10-24 | reverse complement strand
GACGCCACACTCCGTTCTTCAAAGGATACAAGCCTCAGTTCTATATCCGCACGACGGAAGTGACGGGCGCAGTTGAACTTCCTGCCGGTGTTGAAATGGTCATGCCGGGAGACAACATCACCATGACGATCACTCTTCAGTCCAAGATCGCTCTCGATCAGGGTACGCGCTTTGCCATCCGTGAAGGTGGACGCACTGTCGGATCGGGTGTGGTTACAAAGATTCTTGAATAATTTACTTATCGGCTCCGGACGGAGCACTATCCGCTCATTAACATAACTGATCAAATGGCAGCTAAACAGAAAATCCGCATCAAGATTCAGGCTTACGATCACAAGATTATCGACGAATCGGCAAAGCTGATAATCGACACGGCTGAAAGGACGGGTGCAATCGTTGCCGGACCGATTCCCCTGCCGACAAAGATAGAGAAGTTCACCGTGAACCGTTCCACCTTTGTTCACAAGAATGCGAGAGATCAGTTTGAGATGAGAACTCACAAAAGACTTATTGATATCACGGAAAGTACGCCAAAGACAGTCGATTCACTGACCAACTTAAGCCTTCCGGCCGGAGTGGACATTGAAATCAAGATGCTGTCTCAAGGCTAAATACGGGCTGAAAAGCCAAGTTATATATCGGGCGGTGCGGGCAGGCCATTAAAAGCCTAATCCCGGAAGGGACTAAGTCTTCACTCCCAGGTTTCCCCCTAGGGAAACCATAACCTCTGGAAACATGAAAGGAATACTGGGCAAAAAAATAGGCATGACACGTGTCATTCAAGACGACGGTCGCGTGATCCCGATTACTGTTGTTGAGTGCGAACCAAACATAGTCACTCAGATCAAGACAACGGAAAAAGACGGATATCCGGCGGTAGTCCTGGGTTTTATGCAATTATCAAGACCCACGAAGACAAAAAAATTCAGACACCTGAGGGAATTCAAAGGGGCGTCCGAAGAGCAAAAAGAGGGAGAAAAGATTACCGTTGAGATCTTCAAGGAGGGTGAACCTGTCGTCATTACCGGAGTATCAAAAGGTAAAGGCGTCCAGGGTGTCATGAAGAGACATAACTATGCCGGAGGTCCGGGCGGTCACGGATCCCATTTCAAGAGAGAGCCGGGATCGATCGGTGCAAGAGCCAAGCCGGGTAAAGTTCACAGAGGAAAGAAAATGTCCGGCCGCATGGGAGGGGACACGATAACCACAAAGACTCTCATCGCTTACATGGATAAAAGCAAAAACATCCTGGGGATCAAGGGGGCTGTCCCGGGAAGCATAAACTCTCTAGTCACTATTAAAAAAACCGCATAAATCTGAACAATGCTTAAAGTTGATCTATACAATCAGGAAGGACAGAAGAAAGGCGAGGTAAGCGTATCCGAGGAGATTTTCGGACAGGAATTCAAACGCGACCTTGTTCATCAGGCTTTCCTGCGACAGACCGCTAACGCACGCCTTGGGTTCATAGCGCACACTCTCACCAAAGGTGACGTACACGGAGGCGGCAAAAAGCCGTTCCGCCAAAAAGGTACGGGTAACGCCAGACAGGGTTCGACAAGAAACCCTCATCAGTATCACGGAGGCGTCGCATTCGGTCCGCGCAACAACCGCAATTACAAACAGGCCATGCCAAAAAAACAACGCCGTCTGGCTTTGTTCTCGGCACTGTCCGTGAAATACAATGAAAAAAGGGTCATCGCACTGGACAAATACGATGCGGAAAAGATAAGGACCAAATCCCTCGTTGAAATGCTGCACAAGCTGCCGATTGAAAAAAATGTTCTTGTGGTGCTTCCCGCAAAAAACGCGCTGATAGAAAAATCCGGGAACAATATACCGTTTGTAAAAACACTTATCGTTAATTATTTAAACATTGCCGATCTTCAGAAGTACGATCATATCCTCTTCCTGGAAGAAGCCCTGAAAAAAATGGAACAGGTATTCCTCGGAGAGAAAAAGAAGAAGACGGCCAAAGCTCAAAAATAATATTTATGAAAGCATTATACGTAATAATCAGACCGGTAATAACGGAAAAAGCGACAAAGCTCGCAGAAAGCCAGAAATACATTTTCTACGTCCACGCGGACGCCACCAAGATTGACGTAAAGCGCGCCATCAAAGAAATGTATGGAGCGGACGTGGACAAAATCACATCAATGGTTACTCCGGTCAAAAAGAAACAGATGAAACGCATGAAGATAAACAAAAGAGGAGAATACAAGAAAGTCATCATCACCCTTAAGGGAAACAAGAAATTGGATGTTAACAAGATCCCGAAAGAGCTTAAAAAATAATCGCAATTCACTAATAATCTAAAGAAGTGCCAGTAAAAGTCTACAAACCAACCACAGCGGGACGCAGAAATATGAGCGTCAACGCTTTCGCCGAAATAACCAAGTCTAGACCTGAAAAAAGTCTGGTGAAAGGATTGATGCAGCGGTCCGGACACAATAATCAGGGAAAACTTACTGTCCGCCACAAGGGCGGCGGCAACAAACAGCTATATCGTATGGTGGATTTCAAACAGACGGATAAGATGAACATACCCGCGACGGTACAAGCAATTGAATACGACCCGAACCGGACATGTTTCATCATGCTGGTAAACTACAGCGACGGAGAAAAGCGCTATCACATCGCTCCGGACCAGATCAAGGTAGGTGAAGTGATTATCGCGAAAGAAAAAGCCAAGGTCCAGACCGGTAACCGTCTGGCTCTAAGGCACATACCTTCCGCCTATCCCATTCACAACGTTGAACTCACAAAGGGGCAAGGGGGTCAGCTTGTCAGAAGCGCGGGCTCAAAAGCCTACGTGGTGGCGGTTGAGGGCGATTTCGCGCAGGTACAGATGCCTTCAGGCGAAGTTCGTATGATAGACAAGAACTGTTTTGCCACCATAGGGGTCGTCAGCAACGCCGATCACGCAAACATCAAGACAGGTAAAGCCGGTCGGAACAGACATCGCGGCATACGCCCGACCGTTCGCGGAAAAGCCATGAATCCTAATGACCATCCGCATGGAGGCGGTGAAGGAAATCAACCGATAGGTCTTCCTCATCCACGCACACCATGGGGAGCTCCGGCGCTCGGGTTCAAGACAAGAAAGCGTAAATACTCGGATCGTCTGATCGTCAAAGACCGCCGGCTGAAGTCAGGAAAGATTTAAATATTTAAACTCTAATCGTTCATTAGATGGCAAGAAGTTCAAAAAAAGGACCGTACATAGACGAAAAGCTTTCAAAAAAAGTCACGAACATGGAGGCCTCAGGTCAAAAGAAAATAATCAAGACATGGGCGAGAGCCTGCACGATTCCTCCTGAATTTGTCGGACACACGTTTGCCGTCCACAATGGAAAACAACACATACCCGTTTTCATAACCGAAAACATGGTCGGTCACCGCCTGGGGGAATTCGCACACACGCGCAAATTCAAGGGACACGGCGGCAAGCTCGCCAAAGAAACCGGCGCAGGATCGGCTGCGGGCGCGCCTGCGGCAGCGGCACCAGCAGCTCCGGCGGCGGCACCAAAAAAGTAAATAACATACAAGAATGAAATCAGAATCAAACTCACTCAGGATCAGTCCGAAAAAAATGAATCTCGTCGCGGGAATGGTCAGAGAAAAGGACGCGACGGTCGCCCTGAATACGCTGAAGTTCACCCCGAAAAAAGCGGCAAAGCTGCTTTACAAGGCGGTAAAAAGCGCTGTTTCAAATGCTGAAAACAACTTTAAGCAGGATTTAAGCAGTCTCTATATCAAAGAAATCATCGTTACCAAAGGGATGACGCTTAAGAGAAATGTTCCAATTTCAAGAGGAAGGGTTCATCCGATACTTAAGAGAGGTGCTCACATTGAGGTTATACTAGGAGTCAAAGAAAAAACCGAGACTCCGAAAAAAGTCGAGACCAAGCCAAAAACGGAAACAGCTGCTGCCCCCAAAAAGTCAAAAACGGCGGCGCCAAAGAAAGCGATTAAGGCCAAGAAAGTAAAAGCATAAATTAATTCTTAAAACTTATATGGGACAAAAAGTTAATCCAAACATACTGCGCATCGGTGTAATCAAGAGCTGGGACTCAAAATGGTATGCCGACAAAAAAAACTATTGCAAGCTTTTGCTTCAGGACCTTGAGATACGTAAGATCATCCGATCCAGACTCGCGGACGCGTCCGTTTCAAAGATAGAGATCCAGCGCACGGCCAACCGCGTGATCGTCATCATCCACAGCGCAAAACCGGGACTCATCATCGGTCGTCAGGGAGCCGGTATTGAAGCCCTTAAGGATGAACTCCAGAAGCGCTTCCATGAAGAATTCAATTTAAGCATCAAGGAAATTCAGAAACCGACTATTGACGCCTACCTGCTTGCCGAATCGGTGGCGAAACAGGTTGAGAAGCGCGTGGCTTACCGCCGCGCGGCAAAGATGGCCGTTGATAAGGCGATGGAAACGGGCGCGGTCGGAGTAAAGGTACTGTGTTCCGGGCGTCTGAACGGAGTTGAGATCTCCCGAAGCGAGTTCTTCGCCAAAGGGAAGATTCCTCTTCATACACTCCGCGCCGACATCGACTACGCACTTGTTCACGCAAAAACAACCTATGGGATCATCGGAGTGAAAGTATGGATCTACAAAGGTGACGTATTTAAAAAAAGAATGGAAGCAAGAATAACCGAACAGTAAAAATCTTGATTTAAAGAGAATAATCATTATAATTTCCAGGCTTTAATTCACAGTCAAAACGCAACAACAACATGAACGGACCAAGAAAGACCAAATACAGGAAATCACAGCGCCTCCGCAGTCAGGACAAGGGTATAGCGACATGCGGCACGAGCATAGCTTTCGGAGCCTTCGCTCTGAGGACTCTCCAGGGGGGAGAAATAAGCGCAAGGCAGATTGAGGCGGCAAGACGCGCCATGACCCACTACATTAAACGCGGCGGAAAGATCTGGATCCGGGTTTTCCCCCATAAACCGGTCACTCAAAAGGCGGCTGAAGTACCGATGGGGAGCGGAAAAGGATACATTGACCGCTATGTGGCGGTCGTAAAGGCGGGAACGGTCGTGTTTGAAATGGACGGCATCCCCGAAGCAAGCGCCAAAGAGGCGATGCGCCTTGCGGCACACAAACTTCCCATGAAGTGCAGGTTCATCCAATCAAATCAAATAATCTGAAAAAATAATGCTGACGAAACAGGAATTAAGACAGTTGCAGGAAAAGGAATTGCTGGAAGAGATCGCAAAAACCTCCAGGGAACTCATGAAGACGAAACTGGAGCACTCCGGCAAGACGTTGAAAGAGACGCACCTCCTGAAGGCGCAGAAAAGATACATCGCTCTCGCCAGCACGATAGCAAAAGAGAACCAGAAAGAAGCATCGGCCAAAGCCAAGGCAAGCACAACCAAATAAGCTAAAACTTTATATTTTCGGACCATGAGAACCAAGAAAGGAACAGTCACAGGCGATAAAATGGATAAGACGATCATAGTAACGGTACACGCGTACAAGAATCATCCGAAGTACAAGAAAAGATATCGAGTTTCGCAGAAACACTACGCAGACGATCCAACAAATAAATACAAAGTCGGTGACGAAGTGACCATTTACGAGACAAAACCCCTCTCCAAACTGAAGAGATGGACAGTTGAGGCCCCATTAAAAAGCAAATAGGAAACTAAAGAGAAACCATGATACAAGCAAGATCAATTCTGAATATAGCCGATAACAGCGGTGCAAAACTCGCCCAGTGCGTGAAAGTACTTGGCGGAAGCAGGAAGCATTACGCTAAAATCGGAGACATCGTCATCGTCTCAATCAAGCAGGCCGCTCCCAGAGGAACGGTGAAGACGCACGCAGTTGAACGTGGCGTGGTCGTGCGCACAAAGAAAGAAACCAAACGCAAAGACGGTTCCTACATACGTTTCGCCGAAAACGCGATCGTCATTGTCGGCAAAGACAATCAGCCGAAAGGAACGCGCGTCTTTGGACCGGTCGCGCGTGAACTGCGCGATAAGGGATTCCAGAAGATCATATCCCTCGCCCCAGAAGTACTCTAATTTTTGCACGATGAAACTTAAAGTTAACGACAAAGTGTTGATAATAGCCGGAAAATACAAGGGTAAGGTCGGCAAGATCACGCGCATTGAGCACAAGCACAACCGCATCGTGGTTGAAAGCGTCAACATGAGAACCAAGCACATCAAGAAACAGCAACAGCGCGCCGGAGAAAAGATCAGGTACGAAGCTCCGTTTAGCGCCTGCAATGCAATGATTCTTGACCCGAGCATGAACAAGCCCACAAGGATCGGCTATAAACTTCTTGAGAACGGGAAAAAAGAAAGGATCTCAAAGATCTCGGGCGTATCACTCGACAACATACCCGTCGAAGCGGCGGCAGAGGAGGCGGCTCCGAAGAAAAAGACCTCCGCGAGCAAAAGCAAAGGATCAAAAAAAGTAATCAAAGCTTAAAAGACTATGGCAAACCAACCCTTAAAATTTAAAGAAAATTTCGACCGGAACATCACCCCGGTGCTTCGCAAGGAAGTAAGCAAGAAGAACATCTGGGCATTACCGCGTCTGAGTAAGATTTCGATCAACGTGGGCCTTGGATCGTTCATTGCCGGGAAAAAAGATTATTCCCAGGTGCTGGAGACATTGTCCGTGATTTCCGGACAGAAACCTGTCGTCACCAAAGCAAGAAAAGCAGTTTCAAACTTTAAGATCAAGAAAGGACAGCCTATCGGAGTATGCGTGACGCTGCGCGGAGAAAAAATGTACGATTTCTTCAACAAGCTGGTGAACATCACGCTTCCGCGCATCAGGGATTTCAGGGGACTGAACAAGAAAGGTTTTGATACCCGCGGAAATTATACTATCGGCATCAAGGAAAGCACTGTTTTCCCTGAAGTTAATCAGGAAAATCTTGAGAAGATCCACGGACTGGAAGTGACTATAATAACGACAGCGGACAATAACGAGGACGGATATAAACTCCTCAAAGCCATGGGATTCCCCTTCCAGGAAAAGGGAAAGGAATCAATGGCCAAGTAATAAACGATCAATAATCCTTAAATCTAAAAATCGTGGCAAGACTAGCATTAAAAGTAAAAACGGCCAGCGGTAAAAAGAAATACATGAAAGCTTTATCTGCCGGAAAGAAGCCGGATAAGCCGACCAGGGTATATAATCGCTGCACCCTTTGCGGACGCATCGGCGGATATATGCGCAGATTCCAAATGTGCCGAATATGTTTCCGTGAACACGCCTGCCAGGGCAAAATAATGGGAGTCAAAAAATCATCTTGGTAATATTACATCCAATCCTTATGACAACAATTCCATCAGACCCCATCGCAGATCTTCTAAACAGAATCCGCAACGCTGAAAAAGCCAGAAAGGACGTCATCACCGTGCCGTACGCGCGCCAGAAGATGGACATTCTGCAGGTGCTGAAAAACCGAAGATTCATCGCGGACTTCAAGAAAGAAAAAACAGGGGATTTTAACGAGATTCAAATCAACCTGAGTCAGGAAAGAAGCGGACTTACTTTGAAAAGGATAAGCAAGCCGGGTCAAAGGATATATAAGAAGAGTTCCGAACTGAAAAAGGTTAACGGGGGGCTCGGGGTCGCCATCGTCTCCACGCCGAAAGGAATCATAAGCGGAGAAGAAGCGATCAAGGCAGGAGTAGGCGGAGAGCTGCTCTGCGAAGTGTATTAATTAGAGTATTAATCTTAAGAAAATGTCCAGAATAGGAAAATTACCGGTTACAATCCCGCAGGGCGTCACCATAGAAAAGAGGCCTCCAAACTCTCTGCACGTCAAAGGACCGAAAGGGGAACTGACCTTGGATATCAATCCAAGGATCAAGATAGACATAGAGGATGGAACGCTCAAAGTCACGCGCGGATCCGAAAGCAAGCAGGATAGGAGCCTTCACGGATTAAGCCGGACGCTCATCCAGAACATGGTGGATGGTGTGACGAAAGGATACGAAAAGAAACTGGAGATTATCGGTGTCGGATTCCGCGTCGCTGTCCAGGGAAGCAAACTTACATTGAACCTCGGGTTTTCCCATCCTGTGGAATACTCAATACCTCAGGGGATCAAGATAGACATTGATAAGGAAAAGAAGAACATCGTGATGATCTCCGGTTCGGACAAACAGCTCGTGGGACAGGTTGCGGCGAACATCAGGTCATTCCGCAAACCGGAACCGTACAAGGGCAAGGGAATCAAATACTTCGGAGAACAGATAGTACGTAAGGCAGGAAAAGCCGCAGCCAAAGAGAAATAACATTCTTACAATATGAACACCAGCAAAAAAGCCATCGACAGATCTAAGAGACATGACCGCATCAGGGCCAAGATCAGCGGAACGGCCGCATGCCCCAGGCTTGTCGTCTTCCGCAGTTTGACGACGAATTATGCGCAGCTGATCGACGACACCAACGGCAAGACGATCGTCGGCGCGTCTGACATGAAAATGAAAGGCAAGGACAACAAGACCGAACGTGCCAAGAAAGTCGGTCTTGAACTGGCCAAACTGGCCAAGGAAAAGAAGATCACCTCTTGCGTGTTTGACCGCAACGGATACAAATACCACGGAAGGATCAAGGCGCTCGCGGATGGAGCGCGCGAAGGCGGACTTAAATTCTAAATCTTTAATAACCAAAATACAGTGGCAAAACCGTCATCATCAAAAAAAGGCAGACCAATGAAAGAGGTAAAGGAGTTTGAAGAAGAAGTGATCCAGATCGACCGCGTCACGCGCGTCGTAAAAGGAGGACGAAGATTGCGTTTCCGCGCCACCGTGGTGGTGGGTAACCACAAAGGGAAAGTCGGAATCGGCATCGGCAAATCGACCGAAGTGCAGGGAGCGATACAGAAAGCCATTTCCCAGGCGAAAAAAGGTATGGTTGAAGTACCGATCGTGGGAGAGACGATACCGCACCGCATTCAGGTCAAATTCAAGAGCGCCAGACTTCTTCTGCTTCCGGCCTGCCCCGGTACCGGTATCATCGCCGGCGGCCCGCTCCGTAAAGTCATTGAACTGGCAGGAATACATGACGTGTTGAGCAAATCCATCGGATGCAACAACAGGGTTACAAACACGCAGGCCGCCTTATCGGCACTGTCGCAACTGAAACCTCTTCCGTGGATAGTTAAGAAAGCGGCGGCGGCAACTGCTGCGGCAAATGCGGAAAAAGAAGCGAAGGCTGCGACCGCCGTGAAACAGAAAGAAGCGGTCAAGAGCGCGACCCCAAAAAAACCGACAGTCGCAGGCTCAAAGACCGAGCAAAAAAAGGACGAAGCCAAATAAAGTCAGTAACTGATTTACACAATGTCATTATTATCAACATTAAAGAGAAACCGCGGAGCCGTTAAGCGCCGCAAAGTAGTGGGACGTGGCACAGGATCGGGACACGGCACGTACTCAACGCGCGGAATGAACGGACAGAGGCAACGCACGGGCAGCCAGAGAAGACCGGGATTTGAAGGTGGACAGACTCCCCTGCTCCGCAAAATGCCGAAAATCAAGGGTTTCAGCAATCTCAACAGGGTCGAATATCAGACCGTAAACGTTGAAAGCCTGAACATCTTTGAAGAAGGCGAACCGATTGATGTAGTAAAATTATACGAAAAGAAACTCATCTCCCACAAGGGTCGTCCGGTCAAGATCCTGGGCGACGGTGAGCTCAAAAAGAAACTGGAACTCAAGGTGGACAAGTTTTCCGCATCGGCCAAAGCAAAAATTGAAAAAGCGGGTGGCAAGATCACAGAGTTCATAAAAAAAGAAGCATGAATTACATCCTACAAATCTGGAATTCCAAAGACCTCCGAAACAAAATCCTATTTACCCTGCTCCTTATTACTATCGCCCGTCTTCTCGGACAGGTGACGATTCCGGGAGCGAACACTGACGCGTTAAAAGTAATCTTCCAGCAAAACCAGCTGCTCGGCATGTTCAGTCTGCTGACCGGAGGAAGCGCGGAAAACTTCTCCATCATCCTGATGGGTCTTTCCCCATACATCAACGCCTCAATCATCATCCAGTTGCTGACGGTAATAATCCCGAAACTGGAAAGTCTTTCAAAAGAGGGTGAACAGGGAAGAAGAACTCTCAATCAATATACTCGCATATTAACCATACCGATCGCCTTCGTGCAGTCATACGGTATGATCGCTCTTCTCAATTCACAATCCGCTGTGCCAATCATCGATAACCTGTCATCACCGGGAGTGATCCTTCCAATAATGTTGACGGTCATGACCGGATCCATACTTCTGATGTGGCTCGGTGAACTCATAACCGAAAAAGGTATCAGCAACGGTGTTTCCCTTCTAATCTTTGCCGGAATCATCGCAGGCATCCCGACAATTCTGGGACAATCACTTGCCCTGGCACAGCAATCAAATGAAAAACTGATACCCATGGTTGTCGCGATTCTCGTCACCATCGCTTTAACCATTTTTGTCATCCTCATCACCGAAGGTCATCGCAACGTCCCGGTAATCTATTCCGGACACGGAGCCAAAGGACAGGGGACCAATTCATCACTGCCGATCAGGGTAAACCAAGCGGGAATGATTCCAATCATCTTTGCCGTCTCCCTCGTCAGCTTCCCTCAATTGCTCGGGACATTCATGCAAAACTCAACAAACGAAGGATTGAAAAACTTCGCGTACTTTTTGACCTCATTTTTCAACGCTAACGGGATCCCCTACCTCATCACATACTTCCTTCTCATTGTGGGATTCACATATTTTTATGTTTCCATCACCTTCAATCCGGATAACGTCGCGGAAAACATACAAAAGCGGGGCGGATACATCCCCGGCATCCGGCCCGGAAAACAAACGGCCGAATACCTTGGCAGGATCTCGAACCGACTCAATCTTTGGGGAGGACTTTTCATCGCCTTCATAGCCGTATCGCCGATGCTGTTAAGCGGTCTGTTCGGCGGTCTGAACATGGGATCGATACCTCAACTTATAAGCGGAGCCGGTCTGATCATCATCGCGGGAGTTGTCCTGGAGCTGTTCAGGCAAATCAATTCACAGCTGGTGATGCACGATTATAACAAGCTCTATTGATAATGGATCTGGTACTTTTTGGAATCCAGGGATCGGGCAAAGGGACTTTAGGCAAGATAATAGCCGAAAAGCTTGGCTTCAACGTTTTTGAGACCGGTAGCGAACTTCGCAAACTGGCCCAGGAAGATTCCGAGCTTGGGAAAAAAGTAAAAAGCATAGTTGAAGCCGGACACCTTGTCCCAAATGAGGTGGTGATGGATATCATCGAGAATTTCATGAACGGGCTTCCGGAAGGGGAAAAAGTGATTTTTGACGGCATCCCGCGAAAGCTCGTTCAGGCTGAAACCTTTGACGCGTTGATGAACAAACTCGGCCGCGAATTCACGGCCATTCTGATAGACGTGCCTGAAGAGGTAGCCGTCAAAAGACTCTCTACACGACGCATGTGCGGCAGATGTAAAAATGTCTTCCCTGCGGCTTATACGGATGAAAAATGTTCCGTGTGCGGAGGTGAACTGATTACACGCACCGACGACAACCCTGAAAGCATCAGGACAAGGGTCAAAGCGTACTATGATGAAACGACACCGGTGATTGACCGCTATAAGAATTCCAAAAAGCTTCTCGTCATGAACGGCGACCAGAGCATAGAAGAAGCCGGAAAAGAAATTCTTGAGGTAATAGACAAGAACCTTAAAGACAAACTCTAACATGCGTATTTGGAAAGAAGGAAAACTCCGCATCACAATAAAGACTCCGGAGGAAATTGGCGTGATGCGTGAAGGCGGAAGAATGCTCGGAGCCATACTTTCGGATCTCTGCGGATTCATTAGACCCGGAATGACAACGGCGGAAATAAACACCAGATCGGAGAAACTCCTGCAAGAATATGGTGTAAAACCGTCCTTCAAGGGATACGGCGGATTTCCGGCGGCGATATGCGTAAGCATCAACGACGAAGTCGTTCACGGTATACCGGGCAGGAGAGTCATAATGGACGGAGACATGGTCACTCTTGATTTCGGAGTCCTGCACAAAGGGTTCCACACCGATTCGGCAATCACGATCGGAGTCGGAAAGATCGACGACGAAAAAATGACATTCATCGCTACGGCTGAAAAAGCACTCAAGAACGCCATCGAAAAAGCCGGACCGGGAATGCGCATAAGACAGCTTAGTCGGGTGATTCAGGATACGGTTGAAAAAAAAGGATATTCGGTAGTCAGGGATCTTGTGGGACACGGCATCGGAACGAACGTCCACGAAGACCCGATGGTACCGAATTTCGTGGATGAAGATCCGGGACCGATGCTTCAGGAAGGGATGACAATCGCGATTGAACCGATAATCACGATGGGCGGACCCGACGTCAAAGTAAAAAAAGACGGCTGGACATATGTAACGGCGGACGGTTCATTGGCAACGCACACGGAACACACGATTGCCATAACAAAAAACGGCTGCGAAATATTGACAGGAAGACCGAATTGAGACCCTAAAAAAAACATAAAAAAAGCCGTTGCATTGGCAGAAATTGTCGTGTAAAATCCTATCGCTGTTTTGTAATTTTTCAGTAAAAAAAGCCAAAAACCGCATATTTATGGGAAAAGAAGCTATTGAACTGATAGGAATAGTGACAGAGGCTCTGCCAAACGCCACTTTCCGGGTAAAATTGCTTGACGAACAGTATCCTGACAGAGAAATCCTGGCGCACATATCGGGTAAAATGAGGGTCAATCACATTCGCATCCTACAGGGAGACAAGGTTACGATTGAGCTGACTCCTTACGATCTGACCAAGGGAAGAATAATCTTCCGTCACAAGGAAGAAAGGGGCGGTTATCACAATTCAACTCCGGCTGCGGCACCAACTACCACAACGACACCCGCCGAGACAACACCGGACGAAACTAACATTGAACCTAAAACAGAACCATGAAAGTAAGATCATCAGTAAAAAAAATTTGTGAAAAGTGCAAGGTGATACGACGCAAAAGTGTCGTGCGTGTAATTTGCCCGACAAAAAAGCACAAGCAGAGACAAGGTTAAACCTGTAATCATTAATTAATAATGGAATGGCTCGCATAGCAGGAGTAAATCTACCAAACAAGAAGCAGATCATCATCGGGTTAACGGCCGTTTACGGCATCGGCAGGAACTTAAGCAAGCGCCTGCTGAAAGAAGCCAATGTTGACCCCGTAACGCTTGTTGACGACCTTACCGAAGATCAGCTTGCGAGAATCCGTGAAAAAGTCGAGAAGCTCCCTGTTGAGGGTGATTTGCGCAGGCGTTCGCAGATGGATATCAAGAGGCTTCAGGAGATCGGTTCTTATCGAGGCTTCAGACATCGCCGAGGCCTGCCGGTCCGCGGACAAAAGACGAAGAAAAACGCACGCACGCGCAAGGGAAGAAAGAAGACGGTAGCGAACAAGAAAATTGTAGCAAAGTAAAACACTAATTCACATTAATCTTTATTAAATGGCAGAAGAAAAAGTAAAAGAAGAAAAGGAAACCAAGAAAACCGAAGGTGCCGAAAAAGCCCCTGAAGCCGAGGAGAAAAGCGCCGAGGCTAAAGGAAAGAAAAATGCAAAAGGTAAAACCGCGGAAGGGACAAAGAAACCGTCAAAGGGTAAAAAGAAAGCAAAGAAAAGACTTTTGACCGAAGGACGCGTTTACATACAGGCTTCATTCAACAACACGATCATTACGGTCACGGATCCGAAGGGTGAAGTGATATCATGGGCGAGTTCCGGCAGCAGCGGATTCAAAGGTCCTCGCAAGGCGACACCGTATGCCGCGCAAATCGCAGCTGAAAGCGCAATCACGAAAGCAAAAGCGTTCGGACTTGAAAGGGTTCGCGTTTTCATCAAAGGCGCGGGAACAGGCCGCGAACAGTCAATCAGAGGGCTTCAGGCGGGAGGGGTCAACATTGATGCACTGACCGATATCACTCCGATACCTCACAATGGCTGCAGATCCAGAAAAGGCAGAAGAGTTTAACCATATATATAACTATGTCACGATACATCGGTCCAAAAAGTCGTCTGTGCCGCCGCGAAGGAGTATGTCTATGCGGACGCGCAAAATGCCCCATGAAGGGGAAAAAGAACTATATTCCGGGAATGCACGGCCCAAAGGGCAACATTTCAAAACCGTCGGAATACGCGCGTCAGCTGCGTGAAAAACAAAAACTGAAGAGGCTTTTTGGAATTACCGAAAGACAGCTTCAGAACTATTTTGATCAGGCTTCCAAGAAAAAAGAGATCACCGGACACGCACTCCTGAAACTTCTGGAAACGCGTCTGGACAATGTACTTTATAGGGCGGGATTCGCTCTTACCAGACCGCAGGCACGTCAGATCGTTAATCACGGTCTTATAAGCCTTAACGGGAAAAGGGTTAGCATCCCTTCCCATCAGGTCAAGATGGGAGACCATTTTGAAGTGATTGAACGCGCCAGAAAATCAAAACTTTTCGCCGAACTGGAAAATCAGAAATTTGCGCCGGCAAGCTGGATAAAAGTTGACTATAAAAAACTTACCGGAGAGATCGCCAGACCGTTGGAAGTGGAAGACCTTGAACAGATCATCCAGCACAGTCTGATCGTTGAATACTTCTCCAAGTAGTCGCCTTAAAATAACACATAACTTTCTCATCGAATGCATCAGATCCAAGCCGAAATCGGCATACCGAAAATCAAAACCGAACGGATCAGTGAAAATCACATGATTTTCACCGTCAGTCCGTTGCCGCCTGGCTACGGCACGACAGTTGGAAACAGCTTCCGTCGCGTAATGCTGTCTTCATTGCCGGGAGCCGCCGTTACCGGGGTTAAAATTGACGGTATCAGCCACGAATACTCGACTCTGAAAGGGGTAAAGGACAGCATTCTGGACATCACGTTGAATCTGAAGCTTTTGAACCTGAAGAAGTCCAACACGCAACCATCCACTTTGACGCTCAACGCGAACAAGGAAGGTGTAGTTTCGGCAAAGGACATCAAGTGTCCGAGTGAAGTGGAGATCCTTAATCCGGATCTTTACATCACGACTTTGGAAAAAGGATCCAAGCTGAGCATGGAAATCCGGGTGGAAAAGGGCGTCGGATATTCTCCTGCGGCGCTGCGCCAGAAAGAAGACAATGATCCCGGCATCATCATCCTTGACGGAGTATTTTCCCCGATCAAGAAAGTCCGCTACGAAGTGGAAGCGGCCCGTGTGGGACAGATGACAAACCTGGATAAGCTCGTAATGGAAATCATGACAGACGGATCGATCACTCCGGAAAACGCCGTTCGCTTTTCCTCCAATATCCTTCAATCATATTTCAATCTCTTCAACCAGGAAAACATCATGGTTGAAGAACCGTTCATGAGCGATTTCAAGAAAATAGCCGAAAAAGAACAGGCGGAAGAAAAGAACAAGCCCTCGCAGGAGGCTTACACACCGATCGAAATCCTTGGCCTTTCACCAAGAACCCTTAACGCCCTCATAAACGGCGGCATAGGTTCCGTGGAACAACTGGCCAAATGCACCGAAAGCAAATTGAGCAACCTTAGAGGATTCGGCAAGAAAGCCCTAACGGAAGTACAGAACGCGCTCGGCACAAGAAGCATGACTTTAACAAAGGAATAACAGCACAAACCATGAGACACAGATCCAACAAATTAAAACTCAACGTTCCGCACAACCGCAAAAACCTGCTTATCGGGAATCTTGCGACATCATTGATACTGCACGAAAAAATCCAGACGACCGAGTGCAAGGCAAAAGCTCTGCAGGCAGTCATGGACAAGCTTATAAATAAGGCGAAGAGCGCCAACAAGAACGAGGCGGTTCGCGGAATAAGCTCCGTATTGCACAATGACCTGAGCTCCAAAAAAACGATGGATGAACTGGTCAAGAGATATGCGGACAAGAAATGCGGCTACACACGCATTACGGCAATAGGATTCCGCGCAGGCGACGCCGCACCGCTCGTACAGATAGAACTTGTTTAATTATTAGTTTAAATAGTGATGAAAACTTATTCGCCAAAATTACAGGAAATAGAAAGACAGTGGTACATAGTGGACGTCAAGGGCAAGACCCTCGGTAAAGCGGCCACAAAAATCGCCGACATACTTAGAGGCAAAAACAAGCCGATCTTCTCGCCTCACATGGATTGCGGTGACTTCGTGATTGTCATAAACGCCTCCCAGATAAAGCTTACCGGCGACAAACTCAGACAGAAGACTTATTATCATCATACGCGCTTCCCGTCAGGTCTCCGTGCCGTTACAGCGGGAGAACTGATCGATACGAAACCGGAAAGGATCATTGAATCCGCCGTCGCGGGTATGATTCCGCGCAACAAGCTTAAAAAGGACATCTTGAGCAAACTGAAAATATACCCATCGGATGCCCACAAGCATGAAGCACAGCAACCGAAAGCCCTAGAGATATAATTCCATATAATCATCATGCCTAAAAAAACCACCACCACGAAAACAGCAGTAAAAAAGCCGGCCGCACCGGTAACGGTACAGAAAGAAGCGACGCCCGCAAGAGCGAAGTCCGAAATGCACGAATATTTCTATGCTGCGGGAAAGAGGAAAACAGCCATTGCCAGAGTCAGACTGTACCCAAAAGGCAAAGGGATCGTAACCGTGAACGAAAAGCCTCTTAACGAATATTTCAAGCAATTGACAAGCACCGGAATCATCTCATCCCCTCTCAAGCTTTCAGGACTTACAAAGGATTTTGATGTTTCAGTTAAGGTTGAGGGCGGCGGAACAACCGCGCAGGCCGAAGCCATACGTCACGGTATAGCCAAAGCGCTTCTTACATACAACGACACACTACGAACAACCCTCAAAAAAGCCGGATTCTTGACGCGCGACGCCCGTATCAAGGAAAGAAAGAAACCGGGTCTCAAACGTGCCCGCCGCGCTCCTCAGTTCAGCAAACGTTAATTTGACGGATCAATGGGAATAGACGATGACGGAAGCGTTATCACGCGGTGCTTTTGCCTGTAATCCCTCTCCGGGTTTGACGATGGGTTCCAGGACTTCATCGTCGACAACAATGTCAAACGTTCCGAACATATTCCTTTCCCTTGTTTCATCAATTATCATTTTAACCGCCTCATCCGGATCGTTTTCGCTAACGATCTTAACTATCTCAGCTTCGGATAAAGCGATCCCGTCGTCATAGATGACAAGTATATCCCCTTTCTCAAGAACCAGGATCATGTAATCCGCATTTGACATTTCCTGTATTGTACTCGTTACAGTATTCCTTTGAAGACTGTTAAAAGTTGAAACGTAACTGGCATTTCCGGTCATATACATCTGCCAGGCAAAATTTGCGGGAATACTCATATGAACACACTTGCCGTTCCTGACGTGCAGAAAGCGACAATCTCCGACACATACCGTCTGACAGAGGTTACCGTTCAATGAAACCGCCGATAAGGTTGAATTTGGCATATCCCTGTAACCGAACAACCTGACAAAATCATTGAAACCGTAACCGGCATGATGAAGTTTTTCTTTAATCCCTGGAGTCTCGAATTTCAACAAATCATCAACTAAAAAATGAGAGGCTTGATCCCCATATCCGTTGCCTCCCATGCCGTCAGCAACGACCATCGTTCCGGTACGCGTATTTACGCCTATGTTATCTTCATTCCTGTACTCATATTTGCTCTTTCCAAGCTCCCTGTAAGTGGCGGCGCAAAACCTGCCTCCATTGATCTCCCCGGAAATAATCCCGTCCTCTCCGGCCTCAATCTGCTTTCTTCCGGATTCTTTATCTTCTATTTCATTTTTTTGCAGGACATCGAGTCCGCTTTCAAAATCATAGTACATCTCCACTTCACCCGGATTCTCGATGCGAAATACATTTTCCTTCACCTCAATCTCAAAAAAACGCGATGGCGACATAATATTTTGCGGCCTGATCGGAGGCGCGTTTTCCCCCTGCGAAACAGCGAAAGGAAGAAAACATTTATTTCTTGAAGAATAAGAGCCCGGAACCGGAAGCAATATGCGCTCACCATTGGGAAACGCCAAAGTATAACTGGATCTTTTCACGTATCCGGTCGGATTGCTGTCGGGATTACGGGAAATACGCACGATAGGGACATTATCCGTGTTTCTTATAACGAGCGTGCCGTTATCGTTGAATCCGTCAACCCCGATCACTGCAAATGATTTCGGCCCAATCTTTTTTTCGGATTGAGATTGGTCTTCGACATCCTCCTCAAACGGATCATGAGTCTCCATACAAATAATTATCACATAATCATTGTATTATTATACCATAATTCCGCATATCAAGTCAGTATGGTATAATATTTGTATGCGTTTTGACCTGCTTACAATTTTTCCCGAGATCTTTGATTCCTATCTGCAGGAAAGCATCATCAAGAGGGCAAGGGAAGACAAAAAACTGAAGATATTCATCCACGATATAAGGAAATTCAGCACCGACCGACATCATAAAGTGGACGCTCCGCCATACGGAGGGGGACCAGGCATGGTTATGACCGCTCAACCGATTTACGACTGCATCAGGCACGTTAAAAAGCTCAACAGAGGCCCTGTGATATTCATGAGTCCGGCTGGAAAAATTTTTACGCAGAAAAAAAGCGAACAGCTTTATAAGAAACACGCCAAAACCGGACTTATCATGCTTTGCGGACGATATGAAGGAGTGGACCAGCGCGTGATTGACCTGCTTGTGGATGAAGAGATCTCCATAGGCAAATATGTGCTGACCGGAGGGGAACTCCCGGCAATGGTCGTTCTGGATGCCGTAAGCAGGCACATCCCGGGGGTTCTTGGAGATAACGAATCATCCAAAGAGGAAAGTTTCTCAACATCTCTTAAGAGGAAAAAAGAATATCCGCATTACACCAGACCGGAAGTCTTCATGAAGCTTCGTGTTCCGGACGTGCTTTTGAGCGGACATCATGCCAATATAAAAAAATGGCGAAAAGATAACCTCCATTAAACCCATGCTGAACAAAGAAGAACTCGACAAGCTTCTTACGGAACATGTAACGGCACTTGAAGGGCTGACAGACAAGGAAGCCGAACAGCGGCGAAAGAAATGGGGATTAAACGTCCTGAAGACCAAAAGGAAAAAACCGCTGATCATCTCCATTCTGGAGGAATTCAGCGACCTGATGGTCATAATATTGATAGTGGCGGCTGTTCTGGCATTTATAAGCGGGGAAATCAGGGACGCAAGCGTCATCATCTTCATCGTTGTCTTAAACGCATCAATCGGATTCATCCAGAAATTCAAAGCGGAAAAGGCCATTGAAGCCCTGAATAAGATGATAGCGGCCAAAGCCAGAGTCATCAGGGACGGAAAGCCCACCGAAGTTGAAGCCTCATCACTGGTTCCGGGCGACATATTGTTGCTCCAGGAAGGCGACAGGATAACGGCCGACGCAATCCTGTTTGACGCAAACGAGCTCGAGGCTCAGGAAAGCGCCCTGACTGGAGAATCATTACCGGTACAAAAACTCACCTACGACATAGCGGAAACAAAAGGGACAGAAGCCGAAAAGGAAAACATGGTTTTCATGGGAACGAGCATCACACATGGAAACGGACGCGCGATCGTCATCCACACAGGCATGAACACACAGATGGGAAAAATCGCCCGCCTTACCGCCGAAACCAAAAAGGATTTAAGTCCCCTTCAAAAGGAGCTTCTTAGGATAGGTGTTTTCGTCGGGAAGATCGCGCTTGTCATTTCTGCGGTCCTGCTCGGCATCGGAACGCTTATGCAAGGGAAACAGTTCGTGGAAACCCTGCTTTTTGCCACTTCCGTGGCGGTTGCGGCGGTCCCCGAAGGACTTCCGGCAACCGTGACGATCGCACTTGCAATCGGCGTACAGAAACTGGCCAAAAAGAACGCAATCGTCAAACAACTTTCGTCGGTTGAGACATTGGGTTGCACGACCGTCATCTGCAGCGACAAGACAGGGACTCTCACAAAAAATGAAATGACGGTCAAGGAACTGCATTTTGACGAATACGGCGTTTCCGTAAGGGGATCGGGTTATGACCCGCACGGATCCTTGCATATAGAAAGCCCGAACAAACCGTGCGCGACCATAGGATCAGAAAAAGCGGCTTATGAAAACTATGAACATCAGCACAAGGATCTTGAATCGTTGCGAAAGGAAAAACCCGAGATCTACGAACCTCTTGAGACATTGATGACGGCAGCCACGCTCTGCAACAATGCCGAACTGGAATACCAGGACGAAACCTGGAAAATTTTCGGCGACCCGACAGAAGGCGCCCTCCTGACATTGGTGGAAAAAAGCGGATTCAAGGTGTCGGTCATCAAGAACGAATATGAAAAAATCCATGAGATATCATTCGATTCGGCCAGGAAAAGGATGACTGTCATATATAAGGACAAGAAAGGCGGGAATTACCTCGCTTTCACGAAGGGAGCTCCGGACAGCATAATCGATATCTGCAACCGCGTGGTGATGAAATCCCGCGTAATGAAGATGGATCACGAAACAAAAGAAAGGTTCATGGGTAAAAACACGGAAATGGCAAAACAGGCTCTGCGCGGTCTTGCTTTTGCCTACCGCGAACTGACGCGTGAAGAAGTCGCGGAAATTGAAAGAGGCAATATTTCGGCATTGAACAAAAACACCGTTGAAACCAATCTGGTATTTCTTGGACTCACAGGCATGATTGATCCTCCGCGGCCGGAAGTAAAAGAAGCGGTGGACCAGTCTCATCTGGCCGGCATCCGCACTTATATAATAACGGGGGATTACGGGCTTACTGCTGAAGCGATAGCGCGACAACTTAATATTATAGGAACAAGAAAACATGAAATCATCACCGGAGAAAATCTCAACGATTTAAGCGACAAAGCGCTTTCCGATAAACTGGGAAACAGAAATCTTGATATAATTTTCGCCCGCGTAAGTCCGGAACACAAATTACGCATAGTTAAAATTCTCAAATCGCTGGGAGAAATTGTCGCCGTAACGGGAGACGGCGTCAACGACGCCCCGGCCCTGAAAAGAGCTGACATCGGTATCGCAATGGGTATATCAGGCACAGACGTAAGCAAAGAGGCTTCCAACATGGTTCTGGCGGACGACAGCTATTCAACCATCGTAACCGCCGTAAAAGAAGGACGTACAATCTATGAGAATCTGAAAAAGTTCGTCTTTTACATGTTCTCATGTAATTTCGCGGAACTTGTCACAATTTTTGCAGCCATTTTAATGGGTATTCCTCCGGCACTGACAGCCATTCTTATTCTTTGCGTTGACCTTGGCACAGATGTGCTCCCGGCTGTCGCTTTGGGAATCGATCCTTCGGAACCGGGAATAATGGAAAAACCTCCGCGAAATCCCAAAGAAAAAATAATGAACGTCGAATTTACAAGAAGATTCGTTTTTCTTGGAATAATTATGGGAATAATAGTTATGGCGGTATATATCTGGACTTTACATCGTTACGGCTGGAGCTTCGGACAAGCTATAACAAGCGATAACGCGACCTATCTCAAAGCCTCCACCACCGCCTTCGTTCTGCTGATCGTAATTCAAATGGTTAACGCCTTTAATTCCCGCAGTGCCACAAATTCCGTTTTCCGGCTTGGAATTTTTTCCAATCTGTTTCTGGTCGGCGCGATCCTTATTTCGTTGATCACTACCTTTGTATTTGTGGAAATCCCGTTTATGCAGGAATACCTGCACACGACCGATCTGAATTTGACCGATTGGGGGATCGTCTTGGCTTCTTCACTGTCGGTCCTGCTAATAGAAGAAACGCGTAAACTTTTTGTCAGGCGCAGAATTGTAACTCGTAAAGCCTGAGACTTGATTGAAAAAATACTCAAAAATCTGGCAGCAGGAATAAAGACGACTTTTAAGATCAAGGTTGTTGCCGGCGCCGCAAAAAACGAAATCGTGGGAGAATACGGCGGTGATATGCTGAAAATCAAGATCGCGGCTGTCAGAGAAAAAGGCAAAGCCAATACGGCGCTGATAAGATTTCTGGCAAAGGAATTCAAGCGGCCAACGGGCAATATACGAATTGTAACGGGACATTCATCCCCTCTTAAAACCATAGAAATCATCCCGTGATTCTCCGCAATAAATGATTTACACCAACACAACGGAACTGATTGAATACCTGAAAAAAAACCATCTCTGGATGAAAAAAAACCTGGGACAGAATTTTCTGGTGAATATGCAGGCACTGCAAAAGATCATATCCGCCGCGGACCTGAAACCAACCGATAAAGTCGTTGAAATAGGGCCGGGAGCCGGTGTCCTTACGAATGAACTCCTAAAGATTTGCGCAAAGGTTACCTCCATTGAACTGGACAGCCGTCTGATACCGATCTTGACCGAACAGTTTTCCGGAAAACCCAATTTTGAACTGATTCTCGGCGACGCGCTAAAGGTTCCTTTGCCGAAAGAAAAATACAAGCTCGTGGCCAACATCCCGTATTACATAACCTCCCCGATCCTCAATCATTTCCTGAACCCGAAAACAGACAAGGAATGCAGGCCGGAAACGATCGTTCTTCTTGTACAAAAGGAGGTGGCCCAAAAAGTATGTGTGGAAACCGGGGAGCATACCGTTTTAAGCCTTGAAGTACAGATTTTCGGCAAAGCCACCATAGCCGGATATGTAAGCAAATCATGTTTTTTCCCGGAACCGAAAGTTGATTCCGCGATACTGAAGATTGAAGTCTATCCGGAACCGCTCATCAAAGACATACCTCTGTTCATGAGAACCATTAAAACAGCGTTTTCCCAAAGACGAAAGACCCTAACGAATTCACTTCGGATGGGATTACCATATACCCACGAACAGGTGGAGGCAATCTTGGACAAGACAAAAATCAGCAGACTCAGCCGCCCTCAGGAGCTTTCGATCCCGGACTGGCAAAGACTGATGAATAACCTAAAGAACACCGGCTAAATCCTCTTTCATCCTGATTACCGCGTCTCTTGCCGCCTCGGCATAGTCTTTTTCTGTATACTTGTCCGAATTCTCCCAGGCAAAAGTGATGCCTCTGGAAGAATTGACTATCGCGCCCTGTCCGTCCTTGTTGAAACATACCTTAACGTCCTTCGCGGTACCCCCCTGAGCGCCGTATCCGGGAACCAGGAAAATACTTCGCGGCATAATGGTGCGTAATTTTTCGGCTTGAGCCGGATAGGTAGCCCCCACAACCGCACCAAGAAGGGAATAACCCTCTTCACCGATATCGTCGGAACCCCACGATTCAAGATAATTCGCGACAATCTCATACACGGTGTTGCCGTCTTGCATCTGTAGATCCTGCACATCTCCGGAAGAGACATTGGAGGTTTTGACCAGGACAAAAATGCCTTTACCGTGTTCTTTGCATTCCTTGACGAACGGCTTGATGCCGTCATAGCCAAGATACGGACTTACAGTGACCGCGTCCGCGTCAAAAGAAAAGACATGGTCCCCGAAAAGCTCCACTTTGCCGAGAAATGCCTTGGCGTAAGCCTCCGCCGTAGATCCGATATCCCCTCTCTTGGCGTCAACAAGGGTAAGTAGTCCTTTTTCTTTCGCGTACAGGATAGTCTCCTCGTATGCGCGGAAGCCCTCCGCTCCGTATTGTTCATAGAAAGCTATCTGCGGTTTTACGATAGGCACCAGATCATGCACGGCATCTATTATTCCTCTGTTGAATTCCAGGATTGATTCCGCGGCGGCCGTAAACAGCTTTTTGTGTTTGCCCCGCATCTTTTCTTTGATAAAAGACGGGATCTGATCAAGGCGCGGGTCCAGACCAACACAAATAGATGATCCTTTCTTGTTTATCCGGTCAATCAGTCTGTCAGCGAAATGAAAAGGTTTTTCTTTGGATTCATGCATAAAAAAATAAATTATTAGGATTAATTTCCGACTCCGTACTGCTTTCTGTAATTTTCAACAGCGGCTTTCTTTTCGTCATCAATATAGATTATCCCGTCAATCGGCTTGTTATAAAGATATTCCACGATATCGGCGATCGTTACTATTGAATATACGGTTATTCCGAATTCGTCCTTTATCTCCTGCGTGGCGCTCTTTTCCCCCTGTCCTTTCTCCATGCGATCCACGGCGATCAGAACCCCCTTGATCTGCGGAGGTCCCAGCTTGTTCAGGATATCCAGACTTTCACGCAGTGCCGTCCCGGCAGTCATCACGTCATCAACTATGACCACCTTGGATTCCGCGTTGATCGGAGAACCGACTATCAACCCTCCTTCGCCATGGTCCTTGGCTTCTTTCCTGTTATAAGAAAACGACACATCCATATTGAATTCCCGATGGCACTCGCCGGCGGAAGCCACCGCCAACGGGATCCCTTTGTAAGCCGGCCCGAAAATCACGTTAAAATCACCGATATTGGATTTCATCGCTTTGGCGTAATAATTGGCAAGTCTTGAAATGGAACTGCCCGTGTAGAACTGACCCATATTCAAGAAGTACGGACATTTTCGCCCGCTCTTGAGCGTGAAATCGCCGAATTTCAGAGCACCCGATTTCACCAGAAAACTTATGAATTCTTCCTTATATGCTTCCATTGGAAATACGTTAAAAATTATGGATTCTACCGACCGAATCGCGGTGATATTTGCCAAATTCCGCGATCTTGCGCGCCTGCGCGTTATCAACCACGGGACCTTTTTTGCACATCGCCTCCCCTGTTTCATCGACACAGCACTGCCCGCATACGCCGAACCCGCATTTCATGTACCTTTCTATTGAAATCTGGGCGTTAATCCCAGCTGAAAAACACATATCGGAAATTTTCTTCATCATCATTTCCGGACCGCAGGTATAAACGCAATCGATTTTCGCCTTTTTTTCGTCATCGATCAGTTTCTGCAAAATCACCGTATTGTAACCTTTTATTCCCGCCGATCCGTCATCCGTGGCAACATGGATCTTCACGTTCTTCAGCTTTTTTAACCTGTCCAGATAAAGCAGATGCTCCTTGCCTCTGGCACCGATGACAAAATCTATCTTGCATCCTTTCTTTGCCGCCTCAACCGTTAAATAATAAAGCGGAGCCGCGCCGTATCCTCCCGCCATCATCACCAGACGTTTTTTAGGCTTGAAAGTAAAACCTTTTCCGTAAGGACCCCTGATCCCGACCATATCCCCGGCCTTTAAAGTGTGTAGTTTGCGCGAAAAATCCCCCACTGCGAAGACTGTCAGCCAGAACTCCCTTTCATTACAGAAAGCGATACTCATCGGCTTTTCATTTACACGGGGAATCCACACATTCACGAATTGACCTGGTTTGCCGCCAAGCCTGTGTTCAAAAACAAAGGTCTTCACGTATTCCGTTTCTTGTGTGACCTTCTTGATCTGTATGACTTTTGGGATGTCCTGCATATTTTTATATCCTTATTGTTATCACGCCTGCACGGCGACGCCCCTGATCTCCGCCGGATTCTTGATTTTGTGTTTCTTTCCCCACTCCGCCATTTCACCTGCAATCAGTCCGAAACATTTGACCTCACGGTAATACACGGCCGTACCGACACCAACCAAGGTCGCCCCCGCCATGATCATTTCAATCGCGTCCTCGCCTGTCATTACGCCTCCGGTACCTATTATCGGCAGATTAGGCAAAGCCTTGTGGATATCATAAACG
>JAEAME010000862.1_pt1 | contig 25742 bp, 12 predicted proteins | sample 8958731 | NCBI WGS metagenome assembly JAEAME01 (sample SAMN16933194, study PRJNA681113) | bioreactor sludge metagenome | isolation source: anerobic bioreactor sludge (Control) | place: India:Bengaluru | collected 2018-10-24 | reverse complement strand
GTCGAAGGCTGGTAGGGAGTTAGGTTCACATAAGGGTAAACGGTGATGGTCCGGGTGTATGAATTGTCAGCTTCGTTTGTTTCCGCGATGACTCCGGTGACATCGGTAACAATCCGGATGGTATGTGTCCCGACCGACAGTTTGCCGATGTCAATATCTAAAACATTTGCGGTATAACCCGAAGCAAGGGAAGAGGTAAACCAGTTGCCTTTCTCAACATCATCGATGTACATTTTCGTGTAAAAAGTAGTCGTGATGGCTGTGGTTCCGGAGTTGACGATGGTCCAGTCCACATACAGGGTTTGATTACTCCAGAATGGAGGTGTGGAGGCGTGCGTCCCCTTTTCTGACGATACCACAATTTTGTTATCCCAGGTCGTTGGCTGGTAAGGTGTCACGTTTGGACCTGTCGGTGCGGATTTCAAGTCGCTGCTGATTTCACTGTTCAGATTCAGGGTATCAGCCCCGGCAAACGTACTTTCCATGATGTCGTTTTGTCCAAATGACACAAACCCGGACAACATCATGGAAAGGATGCCAGTCATCAGAAATGTCAGATGACGATTCATAATGGTAGTTTTTTAAATGTTAAAATTTACGAAAAATTCCAGACAAATGCAAACGCAGCAGGTGACCTCATTCCCGGCATTAAAACCCTGAAAATTATCAACTTATTGGGTTATGGAATTCATGAAGGATGGTGGACTGTTCGTTAATTCCCCGGTTTGAATCAGAATGTTGGCCTTCAACGGTGTGATTACATTTGACATGAGTTTCCTGTTGTCATTTTCCATGGCAAACTTCGATCTGAAGAAAAATGGAAACACCGGAATTGATTTTGTTGAGATATTATCGAAGATTACAAAATGAATATCTATAATCTATTGTTACTATTAAAAGTGCTTTGTACATTTAACGGGCTTCTGTTTTACGAAACTTAACATATAAACTAGATAATTTACACAGATGAAGAATCAGGTTCTTTTTGTTTTATTGGCAGTATTGTTGACAGGCGGAGTATGTTCCGCACAGTCACAAACCAGCGTGGTGGAAGATTTCAAGCCTTCTACCCTGAACCAACCCGGGAANACCATTGACGGCGGCGTTTTTAACGACCCGGGAGCTTTGAATTTCTATGGTTCCACCCGTTGGGAGAGCGGAATTGAAATTCCGGCGCACGACCAGGATTTTTATGCGCTGAGAGATGTCCCTCATGGTCATGTGCAGCAGATTCTTTTTCCTTCCCCCAGCACAAACACATCGCGCAGGGCATTTGTATACACGCCGCCCGCTTACGGAAAAGATGCTAATAAACGTTACCCTGTTTTATACCTTCAGCATGGCTGGGGTGAGGATGAAACCGCCTGGAGTAACCAGGGACATGCCAATCTGATCATGGATAACCTGATTGCCGACGGGAAAATCGAGCCTTTCATCATCGTGATGACCTATGGAATGACCAACGAGATAAGATTCGGCGGGTTACGCAATTTCGATATCAAACCATTTCAGACGGTGCTGGTGGATGAGCTGATCCCCCACATTGACGCCCATTTTAATACCCTGGCCGACCAGCCGCATCGCGCCATGGCGGGGCTTTCCATGGGGGGCATGGAAACCAAGATGATTACGCTGAACAAGCCGGAAGTTTTTTCACATTTCGGCTTATTAAGCGGCGGAACATACGCTCCTGCCGATATCAAAGACATGTCGAAGGTAAAGCTTATCTTTCTGAGCTGCGGAAGCAAAGAAAGACCTGACGGCGTGAAGAATGCCGCCGTCGCGCTTAAAGAAGCCGGACTCAATGCCGTTTCTTATGTTTCAGAAGGAACAGCTCATGAATTTCTTACATGGCGCCGCAGCCTGCACGAACTGGCTCCGCTGTTGTTTAAAGATTAGTTTGTATATTGATCCATGACATTTCCATGCACCCATCATGCACAAACCGGAATGAAATTGCGAAGCTATTCTTTGCGACCGCTGAAAACAGACAATCACCGCAAAAACAAACACATGGTCATTATCTGTGTTTCAAGGTATAACCCATAACAGAATAACTATTTAAACACATGAAGCATGAAGCTTAAGCATGCCATTTTCACCGTTGGCTTAATCTGGATTTCGGGTCGCGGTTTTGGACAACAGGCCAACGTAAATCTTGATTACAATCCGCAAAAGAACACCGAAGGCCTGATTCCTTTCAGCGCTGCGGTAAATTCGCCCGAGGTGCACGACGACCATACCGTTACATTCCGGTTGAAAGCGCCCAATGCCCAGAAGGTTGTTTTGCCAACCGGGGCGATCCACACCTCCAACAACCTGGGCAGGGAGCCTCTTCCGTTCATAAAAGGCGATGACGGCATCTGGACACTGACCATCGGGCCGCTCAAACCCGATATGTATGCCTATCATTTCAATGTCGATGGCGTTCAGATCCCCGATCCCGGCAATACGTACGCTGCATTTACAGCCATGCCGCCTTACAGCGAGCTGATTGTCCATGGCGAAGGGCCGGCCTGGTACGATGCCCGGAATGTACCGCACGGAACCGTGACGCGCCATGTCTATCATTCGGATGTCACAAATGGAGCGCGCGAACTTTACGTTTACACCCCTCCCGGCTATAATCCGGAGAAAGAATATCCGGTTTTGTATTTGCTGGGCGGAAGCGGCGAACTCCCCTCCAACTGGGTGTTCGACGGAAGGGTGAATTTCATCACAGACAATCTGCTGGCTGAGGGGAAAGCCCTGCCCATGCTTATTGCCATCCCCAACAACCAGGTCATTCACCGGAATCATCCCAAACATGCCGAACTGACCTTCGATATTTTTGAAAAGGAGCTTCGGAATCATGTCATTCCGCTGGTTGATAAAGCTTACCGCACCATCAGGTCACCCAAAGGCAGGGCCATTTCAGGGTTGTCGATGGGAGGCCGTCACAGCATGTTCGTCGGTTTTCGGTCGCTCGACCTGTTTGCCAGTTTTGGCATCCTCAGCGCCGGTGATACCCAGGCGGAAACTTCGCTGGCACAGTTTTTAAACGACCCGAAAGCAAATGAAAAGGTAGATTACCTGTTTGTGGGTCAGGGGACTGAAGAAGCAAAAGGTTTTATGGGACAAAGATGTCAGGTTCTGCACGAAGCGCTGGTAAAACACAACATTGAACATGAATATTATACGGGCGGTCATGGCGGCCACGACTGGTCCACCTGGCGGCACCTCCTGTATTACCGGTTTCTTCCGAACCTTTGGAAAGAAAACCGGCAGTCCGGACAGGTGAAGGCCGGGGGTGTTCTTTCTCCGGATAGGAAGGACGGTTCCTCACCGGATCCCGATTTTCACATTTACCTCTGCATCGGACAATCGAACATGGAAGGTGCCGCACGGGCAGAACGGCAGGATTCAACCGTCAATCCGCGCTTTCAGGTCATGGCGGCGGTAGATTGTGCAAACCCCGGCCGCACCAAAGGCAGCTGGTACCCGGCTGTGCCGCCCTTGTGCCGGTGCAGGACCAACCTTGGTCCGGTCGATTATTTCGGAAGGACAATGGTGGAAAACCTCCCCGAAAAAGTAAGGGTGGGGGTGATTGTGGTAGCCGTCGGCGGCTGTAAAATAGAGCTCTTCGATAAGGATAATTATCAATCGTATGTTGAAACCGCGCCCGGTTGGTTAAAGGGAATGACAAGGGAGTATGACGATAATCCTTATGGAAGGCTGGTGGAAATGGCAAAACTGGCTCAGAAGGATGGAGTCATCAAAGGAATTCTTCTTCATCAGGGAGAGTCGAATATGAACGACAGCCTTTGGACCCTGAAAGTTAAGGGGGTGTATGACAACCTGGTAAAAGACCTGAATCTGGATGCCGGAAAGGTACCGCTTCTCGCCGGCGAGGTCGTACATGAAGACCAGGGGGGCGTGTGTGCCGGCATGAATAAAATTATAGCGACTCTTCCGCAGACTTTGCCCAATTCATATGTCATTCCTTCATCGGGGTGTACCGATGGTTGGGACAATCTCCATTTTAATGCCGCCGGATACCGTGAATTGGGAAAACGCTATGCCAGACAGATGCTGTCTCTTTTGGGCTATTAAGCAGTTCTGAATTCCGTCGAGCTCATTTCACGTTGCCGCTGTTGCAGGGCAAATCCCGCACTTAGAATTTCCTTACATAAGCATGGCGGAAGGAGTAGGTCAGGTTGACGTTCCACACCAGGTGGTTGTTTATCAATATATGGGTCTTAATCGGGGTGGTTACGATGGAGGAGACGGAGACGGGGCAATTCTTTTTCGCCAGGGTCAGGGTTTCCGTAAAGTAATATCCATCCGTTTCATCCACTCTCAGATAGTAGATCTGAGGGGCAAACTTCGCGAACAGGTTCGCCGGAAGGGTGATGTTCAGAAAATTATATTTAAGAGCAAGGTAGTGCAGATTGAAGGGGCCTTCATTCTCGAGCGAGCGCGAATACAGATAATAGGCTCCGGCCCCGCTGTTGTTGGTAACCAGACAGTTGTACGACAGATCGGCCGACAGGAAGCGGCTGACTGCCTGGAATTCGCGGGCACTGCCCTGGCCGGCAACCGCAACTTCCTTGAAATTGAACTGCATGTTTACCCCCGGCCTGACAACATGCCTTCCCGGTTTCCATCCGTCATACCGCCCCCAGAAAATGAACATCCAGGGTTTTGCCTCCCAGGAGAGACGGAATTCGGGTTCAAAGCGGAATTTCCTTCCTGCCGACAGGGCAAACAGGAGGGCCGGTTTTCCCAGGGTGAAGCTGGGGATGGTGGAAATGCCGTTGTTTGTGAGGGTGACAGATCCGTCAATATGAGCCACCCGGTGAAGGCTGTCTGTTTCTTGCGGGAAGGTTTTCAGGGAAACGAACAATACAAGGACCATCAGGACAGTCCTTACCCTTGCATAGATCCTATTGGTTATCATCGGTTTGAATAGGTTCACTCCCTGCCGGAACGGCCGCCTGCCCCGAAAAACAAAACTCTTCCGCTTCCCCGGCCGTAAAATACGAAAAGAGGCCGCCGGTTTTGCGACGGCCTCCGTTCATTTGCACAGAAACGCCTGTAAATTACGAATTAAATCGTTTATCCGTTCCCTTTAATAGCCGTTGTTTCCGAATTCATCGGCGTTGTTGATCTGATTGAGGAAATTGAACGGGATGGGACGGTTGTAATGTTTGGCCGCCGTAAAATTCGTAAAGGCAGTCTGGTTATACGCCTGCAGCCTTGATTCAAAAGCTCTATTTCGTTTCAGCAGGGCCCAGCGGGTAAATTCACCGCACAGTTCACGGGCATACTCGTCGAAAACCACGTTCATGTCTGCGGTAGCCAGCTGCATGCCGGTAGAGGCGTTGAAGTCGGCGGGGTTCCGGCAGGCGCGTTTACGCAGCACGTTCAGGTAGCTTGCGGCGGCCGCGCCGTTTCCGCTGCTGATATGCAGGGCTGCTTCGGCTGCGATCAAATAGACCTCGGCCATGCGCATCACCATGATATTGCCCAGTTTTTGCTGGAAGTTGCCGCCAAGCCATCCTCCGTCGAAGTTATGATTGAATTTCATCATGGCCGGGAACAGGTTCGCCAGGCTGGAAGGGGTCAATCCGTTGGTGGAAGTCACCTTTTTGTAGGTGCTTCCCGTTGGATCGGACGAATCGAACAGATCGCTGATGTTCACCGTCACATACCTGCGTGCCTTTTTCTCCGCCGGGCTAAGGGTTTCCTTGCTCAGATAAGCGATGAACCGGTCTTCATCGGCCGCCAGCGGATAGGGGTGGACATTGGCATTGGGCACATCCGTCAGATCATCCAGGGCGCCGGAATGAGAACCCTCCTTTTTCCAGATTTTGGGAATGTACTGCCAGGTGGCGTAACTCGGGGTCAAAACGGCATTCACATCAGCATAAGGGTAGATTTTCTCCCCGGCATGAGAAGCGTCGATGCCGTATTTGGTGCACACGGCGGCGGTAAGGGTAATCGTTGCCGCAGCGTAAGTCACTTTTGCAGGGTTGGGTGCGCTTGTGCCCAGGCTTGCCGATGCCTGGACTCCCGAGTAATTCGCAAAAGCAGTGACGAAGGTATGTTCCCACCGTTTGTCATAGGCCGCATTAAAGCAGTCCAGCAGGTATTTGGTGGGGCCGAGGAACTGCTGGTTGCACCGCCCGTAATAGGCGTTGGAAGTGTTTGAGTTCACACCCCGTTTAAAAATGTCGGAGGTGCCGAAGGCGTCATCAAATTTTGGGTAGTAGTGCAGATAAAGGTTGGGTTTGGTATTCCCTGTAAATACATTGTAGGACAGATCGTAGGGATTCAGTCCGTAGGCTGAGAACAGGGCTTCGGCGTTGTTTCTGTTGTTGGCCGAGGCGAAGACTTCCGCAAAATCATCATACAGGCTGACCCCGTATGCGGCGCTGTTGCCGATCAGGCTGTCGGCGACCTCTTTAGCCCTCACCCAGTAGGTTTTTCCGCCCTCGCTCAATCCTTCGCCCGCTCCCTGGGCATATACCCGTGCCAGCAGGCCGAAGGCCGACTTTTTGGTTACCCGGGCGGGATTGTTGCCGAAGGGCGTCACCCCCAGATTCTGAAAGGCAAACCGCAGGTCGGCAATGATCGCGGGATAGATTTCTTCCACCTTGTTGCGTTTGGGGCTTAAGTTGGTTGTCGGTTCGGCCGTCAGTATCAAGGGGATATCCCCGAACTGGGTTACCAGAACAGAATAATAGTAGGCCCTTAACAATCTTGCTTCCGCCACCAGGGTGTTGATGTCGGCGGCGGTTCCATCGGTCAGCTCACCAGCAAGCTGGATGGTTTTGTTACAATCCTTGATGGATCCCCAGGCAAAATCCCACGTATTTCTCACAACCCCCGAGTTTATCGTGAATTCTTCATACGCCAGAAGATCCTTGTAGGTATTGTGGTTGTTATAGGGGAATGTCCATAAATCCGTGCCGGCTTCCGACACGATTCCATAGGGCATCCCAATCAGCGATCCCCAGAGGCCTGCGTAGCAATTGGACTGATAGGCCTTCCAGCCATCGAAATCGCGGAGCACGTTTTCCTCCGACAAGGCCGAAGGATTGTATTCATCAAGGCTGCAGGATGTTACTGTCAACAGGGCCGTCAACCCGAATACACATCTGTAAAATATCCTCAGGATAGCGTCAGTTTTCATATTTCTGTTATTAAATATTTAGCAATTAAAATGTTACATTAAGGCCTGCGACAATCTGTTTGGTAAGAGGATAACTGAGCTCGCCGTTCATTTCAGGGTCGTATTGCTTCAGGACAGGGCTTTTGGCAAGAACCAGCGGATTGGTCACCGTACCGTACAAACGGAACCTCTGTATTCCCATCTTTTTCAGAAATCCTGCAGGTAAGGAATACCCCAGGGTGATGTTCTTGATTTTGAAGAAGGAGCCGTCCACATAATTCAATCCTGCAAAACCGGTCATGGTGGAAGAGGTCGCCAGGTAATTCATGACGGGGAAATCGTTCGACGGATTTTCAGGGGTCCAGTAATCGAAGTACTCCGGAAAAGTCCTGGAGGGGCTGGCGTTGGTTGCAAAAGCGTTGGGCTGATACCAGCCGGGCATCACGTAACTGATCATCTGACCCCAGCGCCAATACATATAAACCGACAGGTCGAAATTCTTATATCTCACTGAATTCTGGAATCCAAGAGACCAGTCGGGCGAGTTATGGCCCAGAATCTGATAATCGTTTGCGCTGTAGTTGTATTTTGCACTGGCGGCGGTAAGGGTCGGTTCAAACTGCTGGGCCGCCGCCAGATCGGTGTAATAGAAACTCGTTGTCTCCGTGCCGTCCGCAGCGGTTACCGTTTTCTTAAACACCCCATCGCCCAGTTTGGTCATGTTCGGGACATTCACCTTCAGATCACCCGGACGTTTGCTGAACACGGCGGCATCCTTTTCCTCCCCGATCTGCCAGACCCCGTCCAGTTTATAGTTGCGGAACGAATTGACAGGTTCCCCGATGGTCAGGGAGTACGCCCCGTTTGAAATGTTATTGGCAATCCCGCTGGTCAGTTTGAGGATTTCCTCCTTGTTGAAGGCGAAAGCCACGAAAGAGGTCCATTCAAAATCCCTTGTCACTATGTTGCGGGTGTTGATGGTCGCTTCAAACCCTTTGTTGAGGGTTTCGCAGATGTTGAGATAGGTCTGGTAAAAAGTTCCCGGCGTGTAGGTGCCATACAGGGAGGGGGAGCTTACATTCCAGATGACCCCTTTGGTTTTTGTGCTGTAGGCATCCAGCGACAGCTCTATGCGGTTCCTGAAAAGGTTGGCATCCAATCCGACATTCGTGTTGTACGACTTTTCCCACCCCAGGTCGGCATTGGTGATGTACTGCGAATTGCGGTAGATGGGTTCCGTCAGTCCCCCCAGCGACATGTTCGTGCTGATCAGCGTATTTATGGAGCTGTAGGGTGAAATTCTTGCGGAACCGGTGACACCCCATCCGGCTCTCAGCTTCAGGTTGTCCAGCCAGCTTTTGGTCCCTGCCATAAACGATTCGTCCGATATCCTCCATGCCACGGAAACGGCGGGGAAATCATCCCACCGGTTCTTGTAGTAAAGCACCGACGACCCGTCGTGGCGCAGGGAGGCCGACAACAGGTATTTACCCAGGTAAGAATAGTTCAGACGGCCGACAAAACCCAGGGTTTTAGACATGGAATAGGAGCTGTAGGCAGTCGTGTTGGCATCGCCGGGGAAATTATGCCATTTGAAGTTATTGGTCAGCACATTGTTCTGGACCATGGAGGTATTCGAATTCTGGCCGTGGTTCCAGGTGGTAACCCCGGTGACGGTAAAGTCATGGCTATTGGCGATCCTGAAATTGTAGGTCAGAATGTTTTCCCACTGATAGCCGTACGAGCGGTTCTGGGTGATTTCAGCCTTGGCGATGCCCGCGTTGGCATAGGTGTAGTTTACGGAACCAATGCCATCGAAACGGTAGGTGTTCATAAAATTCAGCCACAACCCTGCCCGCGACAAAAAGGTCAATCCCTTAAGCGGTCTGATTTCGAAATAGGGGTTGATATTCATCCGGGTGTTGTTATCGATGTTGTCGTATACGCCCGGCTGGTAATTCAGCAGCAGGTTATAGACGTTGTTGCCGAGATTGGTATTCAGCGTCCCGTCTTCGTTGTAGGGTCTGACGAGCGGATCGGTAACCAGCGCGTTTTCAAGTTTATCCTGCGCCTTGTCCCGGTTCAGGTAGGAGAGCTGCAAATTGCTACCGATGGTCAGCCATTTTTTCACATTGTGATCGATACGCATGTTGGTTGAATACAGTTTGTATTCATCCCCCTTGTACTGGCCTCTTTCGTCGATATAGTTGAAAGAGATGTATCCTTTGGTCGCCTCGTTTCCTCCCGATACGGCCAGGCTGTAATTCTGGGTGGAGGCTCTGGTCTGCATGAATTCCTTCACCCAGTCCACATACTTGCCCTCCTTGAAGATGGCATACCGTGCGGTGCCGAAAATGGTTTCATCATCCGCTTCCGACTGCCACAGCGCTCCGGTTGTTGTCCACTGGTTGGCCGTGGCATCCCAGACGTACTTGTAAGCATCCCGTTTGGCCGTCAGATAGGACTCTCCCGTGCGCATTTTGGGTGTGATGGACCATCCGTTGTACCCGTAATAGGTATTCAATTCCACATTCAATTTTCCGGGTTTGCCGTTTTTGGTGGTGATGATAATCACGCCGTTTGAACCCGCCGAACCGTAAACGGCGGTTGAGGATGCATCCTTCAGCACTTCAATCGATTCGATGTCGTTGGGGTTCAGGGTAGCATAATCGCCCGGCAGGCCATCTATCAAAAACAGCGGATTGCCGCTGGCGGTAAAGGATCTGGTACCACGCAGCTGCATTCTGACCCCGGACCCCGGCTGGCCCGAGGAACGGGTGATGTCGAGTCCGGCCACTTTCCCCTGGAGGGCTTCCATGGGGTTCGGACCCGGCCGCATGGTAATGTCCTGGCTTTTGACCGAAGATACAGCTCCGGTCAGGTCCCGTTTTCTGACCGTGCCGTAGCCCACTGCAACCACCTCATCAAGAAACACATCCGAAGAGGTCATGGTTACATTGAAGGTACCCCTGCCGTTGAAGGGGATCTCCATGGTATTCATCCCCACGAACGACAACTGGAGGATCCCGCTTTGGACCGGCGCATCCAGCGTGTAATTCCCGCCGGCATCCGTGATGACGCCGGTGGTCGTGCCCTTGATTAAAACCGATACGCCGGGCAAGGGCAGCCCCGATTCATCTTTCACCTGTCCGCTCAGCCTGACCTGTGCCCACAGGTGACCCGAGAACAGAAAGAAAACGATTACAATCAATAAACATCTTTTCATGTGTTTTATTATTAAGTAATTTTTGGTTAATCCTGTGAAACACATGTAATACCCATGTGGCTTAATCATTTCTGTTGGTGAAATCAATTGCATGGGTATTTCATAGGAAGCTTTTTAGTGAATTGATTTTGTCCGCTGATGAACGAATAATTGAACTGTTAAAGTTATGCAATTTGTCTTTATTGCAGCGATTTTATCGTTGAACAGGCATTTTTTTTTATGGTCCGATGGAAATTCCTCAAAATGGAGCCCTTGGAGGGCATGATCGTCCTTTATCCGGCCGTTGAAGCCCGGATAAAGGATGTAAACGTTTTCATTAACAGCCAGCCACTTATACGGAGAGGATCCGGATCTGAGATACAACCCACCACCGGATTAGCTGATCAGGGGGGCAACGACGGCCCCCCAACGTATCATCACCCTGCTCCCGCCTGCACACAGAGCCCCCGGGGATGTAAATGCAAGGATCAAAATCCCGGTCAGGATTTTTTTCATATTCCCGTTTGTTGATCGTTGTTTCTCCGGTTAAAACAAAAACAAAAGGATGGATCCACCCTCCGTACACGAATCGCAGGCCGGTGACGAGGCTACCGGGTCAGAAATCCCACACGGATACCGAAGGAGGTAGCCAACGGGAAGCTCTTCCCCAGGACACCGAATCCGTAAGGCCATAGAAAATCGACTTCCGACCGGTTTCTCCTGCCGAATCCGATGCCCGAATAGAGGTCGACCAGGGCCTTGTCCCGGAACACCCACTGCTTTCCCAATACGATCAGCACGGCCCATTTCGAAAGGCTGGATCTTTGGTCTGTGACCTCAAAATAATCTGTTTCATTAAACCCGTAGCTGGCAATATCCAACTCGAACTTGACATATTCTCCCTTCAGAATGTGCGCATAGCGCATGTCTTTCACGAAAAAGCCGGGACTTCTCATCAGCTTGTACCCTCCCCGGAACAGGATGCCCGAGGGATTGACCTCTTCTTCCGCGAGCCCCAGGCCGATGTAACCCAACGAAAACTCCAGCGCATTGCCAGGTTTCAGGCAACGTTCGTAGGTAAGCGTGAAGGTGTTGCTGACAAGGCCGGTAAAGTCCAGTTTCCTGGCATGTCTGGAGCATTGGAACGGATTCGAAAGGGCATCCGGCTACGGCACCCTGCGGGGCCGGGCACAGGGTATCTCCTGTCCGAACGACGATGAAGCCGGCACCAGGTTTGCCGGGGGGGGGGTTGCGGACAAACAACAGGCATCTCCCCTTCCGCATGGGGTTGTGGCAGCCGGCTGCCTTTGTTTTCCGCCGGGAAAGGGCTACCCTATTTCCGGGGCGTTTTCGAGGAGGTACCGTTCGGCTTCGACCGACCAGAGGCCTTTGGTACCGGCAATGATGCCGGCGAGCTTTTCAAACAACGGGTCTGTTTTTCCCCGTTCGGCAAATTCGGCCAGGGGAGTCAGGGGCAGCTTCTTGTGGGTATAAATCAGCTTCTTGCCGCCCGGAATGGAGGGCAGGTTCATTGTTGTTTCAATGACCGCATCCAATCCCCCGATATGGGTGACCAGCCCGGCAGGGTCGAGCCCTTTGGACATGTATTTCAGCGCTTCGATGATGTCGTCGGTGTTGCCCCCCGAGGTTCCGACGACGTGGGTGAAGGCATAGTGGACGTTGTAAAAATTCATCCGGGCGGTGAAACCGGGGTCGGAGGGCCCGGCAAAGAAATTGAGGCACCCGTCGTGGGCCAGGAGGGCGTCGCCCTGTTCAATGACCGCCGGGACAGGGGCAAAAACAAACACATCGTCGTAGCCTGCGCCACCCGCGAGCTGTTTCATGGCTTCTACGGGATTGCCGGTGAGGGCGGTATTCAGGTAGATCAGTTCAACGCCCTTTTGGGCGGCCAGGGAGGGCGGCATAATGTCGCTGGCCCTGTCAAGCCGGGCCTGGTCTATGTCGGTGACCACCAGCAGGGAGGGCTTCCGGTCCTCCCGGTGAAGGACATAGTTGACGGCGGCCAGCCCCATCGGCCCTGCCGCAGCCAGCAACACCATCTTCCCGCCCTGCACGATTTCCATTTCGTGGAGGTAGGAACCCGGCTTCGTGTGGTAGTTGGCATGCATGGCCCCGATCACGCACGACAGGGGCTCGGCCAGCGATGCCAGGTAATACCCCGCCCCGTCGTAAGGAAGCAGGCAGTCCTGCACCAGCACATCCTTCGGGATGATGATGCAGGTGGCATCCCCCCCGATGTAGGGGTAGGAATAGCCCGGCGCACTCAGCACCCCCACCGGACCCTCCGGATAATAAAGGGCGGGTTGTATCGAATACTTCTGTCCGGGATGAAACTTATGCCGCCAGTTGCGGCCCACCTCTAAGATTTCGCCGCTGAATTCATGGCCGATCATTACGGGATTGTCCGCCACGTCGGCAGGTATCCGCTTGTGGTCGGGCCCCTGGTGCGCCGCCTTGTACGACGACATGCAAATGCTGTCGGATACCACTTTGGCCAGGATCTCATCGTCGGTGATCTGCGGAAGGTCGAACTCCTCAAGCCTCAGGTCATTTTTCCCGTACAGTCTTACCGCTTTTGTTCTCATAATCTTTTATATATGGGTTAAAGGAAGAGCGCGCCTCCCCGGTGATACCGGTGATCCCGGATTCCCGGCGCCTTTCGGCTTCCGGCAGACCGGCACCGCCCCGTAAAAATAATCATTTTTTGCCCGGCAACAGGGGGGCCCTGACAACCGGTAAACCGGAACGGGTGGTGCAGGGGTTCCGCAACCGGAATATTCTGCTATTTTTGCCTGAAAACCGGATTTATGAATAAAATCCATTTCACACTCCTCCTACTGGCAGCCCTTTTGCTGCCCGCTACGGAGGGAACCGGCTGCACTGTCATTGCCGCCGGGAAAAAGGCTACGGCCGACAGCTCCGTGATCCTTTCGCATACTGACACCGGTCCAGATTCCCGCATTTATTACGTTCCGGGAAAAACCTTCCGGGCCGGGGAACAGGCTCCCGTATACTGGGGCATCCAGGATGCGGACCGCCCGCTGACGGACGACGGAGAAATCATGGGGTACATTCCGCAGGTGCGGAAGACCTACGGCTATTTCCATTCGGCCTACTCGCACATGAACGAAGTCCGGTTGGGAATTGCCGAGAGCACCACGGCGCAGCGGCCCGCACTGGTGTGCACGCGTGAGAACGGAAAACAGATCATGACCATCGAGCAGGCGATGATCTTTGCCCTTCAGCGGTATGACAACGCGCGGGAGGCGGTGCGTTTCATCGGGGAGCTGATGACCCGGTACGGTTTTCTGCCCTCGAGCGGCGACGGGTCGGAAGCCCTGGTGATCGCCGACACGGAAGAGGCGTGGGTCTTCGAGGTGTTCGGCGTGGGCGCCGGCTGGACGCCGGAGAGCGGCCGGCCGGGGGCCATCTGGGCGGCACAGCGGCTGCCCGACGACCAGGCCACCATGATCCCCAACTGGAGCATCATCAAAGAAATCGACGCGGAAGACACGGAGTGGTTCCTGGTCTCCTCCAACTACAAACAGGAGGCCATCGACCGGGGATGGTACAACCCGGCCTCCGGGAAGCCCTTTATCTGGCAGGAAGCCTACGCCCCCCTGCCCGGGGAGTATGCCACCAGCCGCTTCTGGCTTTTCTACAGCACCTTCATGCCTCACCTGAAGGAGTGGCCCGACCGGATGCTCGACCCCGCGAACCCCTTCAAGGGCATGCAACCTTACTACCAGGTGGTGGAGCCCCTCTCCTTCTACCCCTTTGCGGCAGTCCCTGAGAAAAAAATATCGGTGCAGGAGGTCATCGCCTTTCAGCGTTCCACCTTCGAGGGCACCATTTACGACATGACCTCCTACCCGGAATGGCTGGTGCCCGACGGCAGGGGAGGCTATGAGAAAAGCCCGCTGGCCACCCCCTTCCCCGGCAGTGAAATGCGGAAACTGATCAAGCAGACCTACCGCCGTCCGGTAGCCCGCCACCGCGGCCATTACGGCATGGTGATGCAGCTCCGCGGCTGGCTTCCCGACGCCATCGGCGGGGTCTACTGGGTCTATCTCGACAATCCCTATTTCAGCCCCTACGTCCCCATTTATGCCGGGAACCTCTCTGTCGCGGAAACCTACAACCTCTACGACCCGGAGCGGTACGACGAGCGGTCGGCCCGCTGGGCCATCGACTTTGTCGACAACCTGGCCAACCTGCGGTTCCGCGACATCGCTGACGAGGTACGGACGGTCCGCGACCCCTTCGAAGCGGAAATCTTCGGCGAACAGGCCAAAATCGAAGCCGAAGCCCTGGCCCTGTACAGGAAAGATCCGGCGGAAGCCCGCAAGTTCCTGACCGCCTATTCCGATGCCAGGATGAACCGCGTCACGGAGATGTTTCTGGAGCTGAGGGACCGGATCATCACCCGCTACACCAACAACCGGGAATAGGGGCGTCCGGAGCGCGGCCTCCGGCCGGAAACGGCCGGGCACCCCCGGCGGCAGGCCGTTGCCGTACGACCCGCAGGCGCCCGGAGAGAATAGAAAAGGACGCCTTCCGCGCTGTTCTCCCCGGCCAACTCCTGCCGCCGGCTCCATATCCTGCACCGGCAGCCTGTACCATCCCCCTGCGAAGAAAAGCGTTCCCTGTTTTACAGGCGGCATCCCCCATTTTCCCCTGGTTTTTCAGCCTGCTTGCCCTTTGTTTCCCTCCTTACATTAACTTCATACGTTCACCAGGATTCCGGCAATTGCCGGCCTGTAAAAAAAAGGCGCTCCGATGCGTATAATGAACGATTTGTTTTACCTTTAACTGAAGCTGCCGCCAACCGGCGAGGCCGGCTTCCCTGGGGGCCGGTTCCATAAATGGCAGAAAATAACGTTCACAATCAACACTTTGTAGTATAATTGACCTCCGTTGCGATAAACCCGATGAAAAAGTCACATGGGAATACCCTGTATTCCCGGGAATGAAATACAACAATGCAATACCATAAACCGATGCAAACGAATTACACCTTTTTCAGACGGACAGGGGCCATCCTGTTTTTTGCCCTGGCCTTTGCTTTTACAGGCCCGCTCAGGCTGCAGGCCCAGTCCACCTATACCTCGACGGCCGCCGGAGGATTATGGAACGTTGCCGCCACCTGGGCAGGGGGCGTGGTTCCCCCGGCCGGCAGCCACATTGTCATCTCCGGACCGGTCCTGCTGAACGGCAATTTCACCGTCGGCAACCTGACCATCCAGGCCTCCGGTTCTGTTGTCAACGACACCTACTGGAATTCCGTGCTTACCGTGAACGGCAACCTTTTGAACAACGGAAAGGTCAGCAACACCACTGCCTCCGCCTACGTGTTATACCTTTGGATCGGCGGGAACATCGAGAACAACGGGACCTGGACGGTATACCAGACCTACCTGTCCGGAAACGGCGACCAGCGGATCAGGCAGTCGGCCGGCAAGGCTTTCCGGGGTTATTTCAACACCACCGACACCCTGGGACGGATAATCCTCGACAGCGACCTGCGTTTTGAGGACAACAGCTGGGACATGAATAAAAGCACCCTGGTAACCAACAGCCACACCCTGACCATGGTCAATTACGCGCTGAACTCCGGGAAAATACAATCGGACGACCTGCTCAGCCTGCAGAACTGTATCCTGAACAACATGGCGCTCAGCGGCAGTTACCGCATCGGCGGCCTGGTAAAACTGAGACCCGACGTGGTTTTCAACGGGACGGCCACCCTCCTCGACACCCTGATGAACGATTTGTACTGGAATTCGGTGCTGTTGGTCAACGGCAAGATCATCAACGAGGGGAAGATCATCACCAACCCGGCGGGTTACAGCCTGAGCCTGCGTTTGCTGGGCGATGCCGTGAACCACGGTGTCTGGGCTCCCAGCGAAACCCGCCTGGCTTCGGCCGCCGACCAGCGGATCAGCCAGTCCGCAGGAAAAGCCTTCCGGGGTTATTTCGCCACCGCCGACACCCTCGGGAAAATAATCCTCGACAGCGATGTGCGGTTCGAGAACAATACCTGGGATATGGGCAAGAGCACCCTGGTGACCAACGGCCACACCCTGACAACGGCCGGCTATACCCTCTACAACGGGAAAATCAGGTCCGACGACCTGCTCAGCCTGCAAAACAGCCTCCTGAACGCCATAACCGTCAGCGGCAGCTTCCGGATCGGCGGAACGGTGAAACTGAAGCCCGAGGTGGCATTCAACGGGACGGCCACCCTCCTCGACACCCTGATGAACGAATGGGCCTGGCATCCGCTGCTGGTCGTCAACGGGAAGATCATCAACCAGGGGAAGATCATCAACAATCCGGCGGGTTACACTCTGCGGCTGCAACTGATGGGCGATGCCGAAAACCAGGGCTTCTGGTCCCCCAGTGAAACCCGCTTTGAATCGGCCGCCGACCAGCACATCAGCCAGACCGCCGGAGTGAGCTTCAGAGGCTATTTCCTCACCACCGACACCCTCGGGAAAATAATCCTCGACAGCGACGTGCGGTTCGAAAACAATACCTGGGATATGGGCAAGAGCACCGTTGCGACCAACGGCCACACCCTGACGACGGTCGATTACACGCTGAACAACGGAAAAATCCAATCCGACGACCTGCTCAGCCTGCAAAACAGCCTCCTGAACGTCATGACCCTCGACGGCAACTACCGGATGGACGGAAAAGTGAGAATAAAACCTGACGTAGTATTCAACGGGACGGCCACCCTCCTCGACACCCTGATGAACGAAAATTCCTGGCAACCGCTGCTGGTCGTCAACGGGAAGATCATCAACCAGGGGAAGATCATCAACAATCAACCTGACGTAGTATTCAACGGGACGGCCACCCTCCTCGACACCCTGATGAACGACTGGCCCTGGAACCCGGTGCTGGTGATCAACGGGAAGATCGTCAACCAGGGGAAGATCATCAACAATCCGGCGGGTTACACCCTGAACCTGCGCCTCCTGGGCGATGCCGTGAACAATGGCGTCTGGGCTCCTGCCGAAACCCGCTTCTGGTCAACCGCCGACCAGCGGATCAGCCAGTCCGCAGGAAAAGCCTTCCGGGGTTATTTCGCCACCACCGACACCCTGGGAAAAATAATCCTCGCCAGCGACGTGCGGTTCGAAAACAATACCTGGGACATGTCCAAGAGCACCGTGGTTACCGGTCAGTACAGCCTGTCGGCCGGAAACTGCCAGCTGAACAACGGCAATATACTGTCGAACGGGAGACTTGAACTGCAGAACACGATCCTCTATGCCATGCAGCTGGACGGAACGTACCAGCTGGCCGGGCGGGTGCGGTTCCAGCCCGACAATATACTGAACGGCAAGGCGACCGTTCTGGACACCCTCCACAACGACACCTACTGGAATTCGGTGCTTACCGTCAACGGGGAGCTGATCAACGAAGGAGCCATCATCAGCCATCCTTCGTCGGGGTATCCCTTTTACCTGAACCTAAACGGCAACATCACCAACCGGGGCAAATGGGCTCCCGCCATCACCCGGTTTACCGGCTCCGCCGACCAGACCCTCGCACAGCTCCCCGGCAAATGGTTTGAAGGGAAGTTCATCACCTCCGACACCCTCGGGAGGGTTGTCATGGCCAGCGACATCGCCCTGTCGGGCAACATCTGGGAGATGAACCGGTCGAAGCTGCTGACCAACGGCTTCCGGCTTGAATCCGACCAGTTTGAATTTTTCGGCGGAACGATCCTGTCGGACGACACGCTGTATCTGAAAAACAGCTTTTTAGCCGACATGACGGTTAACGGCGACTTTGTCCTGGGAGGCAGGCTGATGGTCAGGAGCAACGTCCTTCTCGCCGGAAATGTCACCAACCTCGACTCCCTGCACAACCAGGAGTATTGGAATTCCAACCTGGCGATACAGGGCAACCTGGTGAACGAAGGCGTCATCGGCAACCTGCCCGGCTCCGGATACCAGCTTACCCTGTCGGTCAGCGGGAGCATCGAGAACAACCTTACCCTGAGGCCAAGCTATATTTACCTGACGGGCACCGGCGACCGGACCTTCGGGGGCAGGCAGGCAGGCACCGTCACTGCCACGGTATATGCCGACGACAACATCAGCCTGGTGGGCGATAATTATCTGCCCAACCTGAATTTCACGGGCAGCCCCTCCGCCTTTTGCACGGTGAAACCGGGGGCTTCCCTGACCCTGGCCGGAACCGCATCTTCCGACAAAATCTCCAATTACGGGCGCATCACCACGCACCGGGATATCGACGATAATATGGCGGCCTCCTGGAGTTTTTATGCCGCCGATGCCGCCACGCCGGCCCAAACGCCGCTCACCCGTCTGACCGTCGACCACTATGGCTACCAGCAGCATCCCACCGCCACCGGAACCGTCAACAGCTGGTGGAGGATCCGGAATGCGCCGGCCCTTTACACCGACTCGCTGAACTGGCTGAAGCTCTGGTACAAGGAAGAGGCCCTGAACGGCCATCCCGAAGATTCGCTGAAGGTTTTTCATTCGCCCAACGCAGGGCTGACCTGGAAGAGGATCCAAAACGGAATAACCGTCGACAAAACGAACAACACCGTCACGATAAACAAGGCCCCGTCGTACGGCCACTATTTGCTGTCGGGCACCGCGCTGGGGATTACCAGTTTCCGGCCGCTGGTCGAAAGGGCGGAGCCCCGCTTCGGGGGCAACAGCGGCCAGCTGACGATGTACATTTTCGGAGCCGGGTTTAAAAACAGCAGCACCCTCTCGCTGAAAGCCGGGACAACGGTCATCAAAGCCGATTCCACCTGGGTGACCGACGGGATGGGGGAATCGTTGCAGGCGCGCTTCAACCTGAAGAACAAACCGCTGGGCCTTTACGATGTGGTTGTGGAAACACCGGAAGAGGCGACCATCTCCCTGCCGGACTGGTTCACCCTTGAAAACGGCGAACGCAGCCAGCCCTGGATAGGGCTTACGGGGCGCAACCGCTTCCTGATCAACCGCTGGCAGACCTTCACCCTCAATTACGGAAACAGCGCCAACACCGACGCCCTGGGAACCATCCTGGTCTTTGCAGTCAACGACCTGCCCGGCCTGGAGGTCGAATTCCCCAATGTAAACATCGTCATGGCCAAAGCCATAGAGGAGATAGGGCCCGACTTCACCCGGTTCCGCGATTCGGTCGACATCTACTATGTTTCCGATACCCTGTCGGGATACGAAAACCGCCCCATGCGGATCTATCCCTTGTACATTCCCGTCATTCCCCCCGGTTCTTCCAGGAGCCTCCGGGTCCGGGTGCGGCTGAACGGTCCCGGTTCGTTGGTCATGGATTCCTGGATGCTCGACCCGCTGTACGAGACCATCGACTGGGAGCTGAAATCGGGCGAACCCATTCCCACCGAGGTCAGGGCCTGCATCACCGCCGCCGCCATGAAAGCCTGGTACGGCAGCATGGTAAGCCTGGGGAGTTCGGTAATTCCGGGGCTTGCCTGCTGGGGCGTCATCGACAAAACCCTCAATCCTGTCGGGCATCTGACTCCCGAGTCACTGAAACCGGAAGAAGAGGAAACCCTGGGCAGCTGGTTGTGGAAGGGTGTCTCCATCATGGGCTCTGCCGTCCAGTGCGGCGCCAGCTTCGTACCGGGGCTCGGCACCGCGGTAAGCCTGGGCATCAGCCTGGTGAACACCACCATCGACATCAAGGACGGCTACGATGCCACCGAAGGCTGCTGGCGTAAATTCCGGAACAAATCACGGAACAAACTGAATACCAACGGAGTCACCTCGATGGACCCCAATGAAAAAGCCGGACCGCAGGGGTATACCGCCGACCGTTACATATCCAGGGAGGGGAACCTGAATTACACCCTTTTCTTTGAGAACAAGAAAACGGCGGGCGCCGCCGCGCTGGAGGTTTTCGTCAGCGACACCCTCGACGTCAACCAGTTCGACTTCTCCACCTTCAGCTTCCAGGCGATCTCCTTCGGCGACAATACCGTGAAGATCCAGGAATTCGCCAAGGAATTCAGGATTCTGGTTGACCTGTACCCCGCGAAAGACATCATCCTCCAGGTGCACGGGAAGCTCGACACGATCACGGGGGTGGTATCGTGGGATTTTCACAGCCTCGACCGTATCACCCTGGAGCTCACCGAAGATCCCGACCTGGGTTTCCTGCCGCCCAACGTCAGCCCCCCCGAAGGCGAGGGCAGCGTTAGCTACAGCTGCCGCCTTCTGCCGACCGTCGCCCATGGCGATGAAATCGGCAGCCGGGCCTCCATCGTCTTCGACTTCAATGCGCCGATCCTCACCAACCGCTGGCTTAACACCATCGACGACAGGGTGCCCGTCAGTTCGGTGGCGCCCCTGCCGCCCATCCAGACCGACTCGCTCTTCACCGTCTCCTGGAACGGCAGCGACCAGGGCAGCCATGTCGCCCGCTACCATATTTTCGTCTCCGAGAACGACAGCGCCTGGGTGCTCTGGAAATCGGCCTCCCTTCCGGGGGACGCCCTTTTCAAGGGCAGGGACGGCTCTTCCTACACCTTTTACTCGGTGGCCACCGACAGCATCGGATTTGCCGAAAAGATGAAAACGATGCCCGATGCCTCCACCCGGGTGGAGCTGAAAACAGGAACCCGTCCGGTCGGCGAAGCCGAAGCGGCAGTGAGGGTTTTTCCCAATCCCGCCCGCAACCAGTGCTTTATCGTATTCCGGCAGGAGAAGGCCGCCGGCGTTGACCTCTCGCTCGAGGATCTGTCAGGCAAACAGCTGCGGACGATGACGCGACAGCTGCTGCCGGCGGGTGAGCAGGCCGTTCCCTTCGACCTGTCAGGGCTTCCCGACGGCTTCTACATGGTGAAGGTCTCCGCGGGGAATGCTGTTTTCTACCGCAAGCTGGTCATCCGGAACTAGACGCATGAAAAAAACGAAAAGTGAAAAGTGAAAAACGAAAAGTGAAAAGACGATAGGATAACGGCACATTCCAATGATATCCGCGCCCTGAAGGGGCAGTTCAGGTCAGCCCGGGGCAGCGCCCCGGGATAGCGGCACATTCCAATGATATCCGCGCCCTGAAGGGGCAGCGACGTAAAATTTGATCTTACCTACCCCTGCGGGGCACCTGGCGACAAGCCCTCCCCCACAAAGCGCCGCGTGGGATAAGCCCACTGGATGTCCGGATAACGCCCTAATTCCTGCAGGATATCCTCCCAGATGGCTGCCTCGGTGCTCCTGCGCTTGTGCGGATCGCACAGGTAACGCACCGTCAGCAGCACCCCGTACTCCATCACCGTTACATACACGATGGGCGTCAGGTACTGGTAATGAATCAGGTATAACTTGCTTGCCTCTTTCAGGTCGAGTTCCGCCGGGCGGAGCACCCCCTGCGTATGGTTGTTCACAATGCCGGTCAGGACCGACTTCGCCTTCTGCCAGTTGCTCTCGAAGGTGAGCCGCACCTCCAGCTCATTCCAGATATAATGGAAGCCTTGCGTGTAGTTGGCTTGCGGCTCGGTAAACACCTTCCCGTTGGGAATGTGGATGATCCGTCCCGTGCTCTGGTCCGACCCCACCCAATTGCCGATTTCCAGAATGGAAAACTGGTAAAGCCGCAAGTCTATCACATCCCCCTGGTGGGGCCCGATCTGAATCCGGTCGCCGATGACAAAAGGCTTGCGGAACATGATGAACAACCACCCGGCGATGTTGGCCAGCAAATCCTTCAGGGCAATGGCGATCCCTGCCGACAGCAAGCCCAGAAAGGCCCCCATGTAGCGGAAGGCATGCACCCATACGGTCCCTATCAGGACGATGGCCGTAACCGGAACAATGTAGGAGAGCACCCGTTTCCACAGGTACCTGGTTTTTACATCCTCGGTATGCTTCCAGACGATCTGCAGGAAGAGATAACGGATCAGGTACAGGAAGACCATGATGGCAATCGAAACCCCGATCTTCTCCTGGGTTTCGGGCGTTATCCCCGTATAATTCTGTATGACCAGCGCCAGTTTTCCCATGGTTGCAGTCGCTTTGTTTCGGATATGTGTTCAGGGCTTTAAGTTAAATAAAAAGGGGGAATCCGAGGCATGAAGTGAAAAACGAAAAACGAAAAGTGAAAAGTGAAAAAACAGCGTAGAGCGTAGAGAAAAAACGAAAAACGAAAAACGAAAAGTGAAAAGAGGATAGCAAAGGGTGAAAGGGGCGCCCTGAAGGGGCAGTTCAGGTCAGCCCCTATGACTATGGCTTAATGTCTGACCATGATTTTCCCGACCCGGCTCATGCCGCCGTTCTTCACCACCACCAGGTAAAGTCCCGGCGCCAGATCCCCCGTGTCGACCGGCACCGACAGCCCCCCGGAAGTGACATACCCCCGGATATCGCGAAGCTTCCGCCCCTGCAGGTCGGTGACCGCCACCTCCAGTTCCCCGGGCGACCCGCCCGTCACCAGTACCGTAAAGCCTCCCGCCGCAGGATTGGGATACAACGTCAGCCCTTCGTTCCGCACCCTGTCATCCAGCGCGGTGACCGCCCTGGCTGATACCACCTTTGCCGGCTCCGCCTCCGTGTTCCCCACATGATCTTTCGACAGCACGAAAAAACGGTAGTCATTCCCCGGCACCACCTCCATGCTTTTCATATTGCCGGTCACCGTGCCGGTCAGGGTATAGGGACCATTGTTCACCGACATGTAGACATAGGAAAGGTCGACGCCAGAGCCGGTTCCGTCGTCGGCATTCCATTCCAGCACCACCGGCCCCTCCACCAGGGAGGGCAGATCCTGCGGCACCGACACGGGCGCATCGTAGTCGAGCGTGTTAACCGTTTCATTGGTCTCCATGGCCGGGTTGAAGTCGAACACGATGACCGCCTTGTTTTTGATTGCGGTACCCGAAGGAAGCCCCTCCTTCAGGTTCACCTTAAAGGAGACCCACCCCTCCCCTTCCGGTGGAACCTTGTTGGGGGGAAGCTCTATTTCGGTGAAATCCCAGGTGAGGGTGTTGTCATCGATCGAAAAGAGGCCCATGCTGTGGCTCATGCCCAGGGTGTCGACGGTGCTGATGTCGAAAACCTCCGGGTCGAGCCGGTCGGTGACCACCACCCGGTAGGCGGCGGCCGTAGCCTCCTTCATGTTTTCAAACCGGATCATGTAGGTCATCGGACTCGACTGCGCCATGAAATTCTCCTCCCCGTACCCCGACGGGCCGTATTTGGCGTTGGGATCCCAGGCTTTGACCTTCCGGGGGTTTTTCAGTGCATTGGCCTCATTCAACCCTTCCGCAATGTCGTCGATGCAATCCCAGAATTTCTTGATCAGGTCGGCAGGCCAGAGGGCAATCCCGGCAATGGCGACAATATCCCCCGACACCGCCGACCCGATCGATTCAAAAGGCGTGGCCACCGTATACTCCCGGTTGGTTTTCTTTATTCCCCCCTCGTAAACGTTTTTGGCAGCATCCATGACGGTGGTGTTGTCGTTGAAGACAATTTCGTAACAGGAGTTGACGAGGACATCCGACACGTAATCGACCACCAGACCCCCGGCGATGTACAAAGCCGCCACCGCTATGAGGGGCAGCACCGCGGCTTCTCCGGTTACCGCCGCCGACTTGGTCTCATCGGGATAACAATTCAGGATTACGTCAAACGACGAGTATTCTTTCGACCCCAATCCGTCGATCAGAAAAAAACCATAGGTCGGATCGCCGTACGGGTTGATTTTTTCCACCCCGAATTCCACCGGGGTGTTGTCGCCCGGGTAGTGGCTGATCATCCGGTCGAATTCAATGCCGCCACCCAGCCTGACCTTGATGAAAAAGGTGCCGGTGTTGACGGTCCCGTTGTTCCAGTAAGCGATCCGGTAGCGGTTGGGCGCCCCCATCCGGATGTCGTCGGGCCCGATGATCGATACTGAAATGGAGGAGGGCAGGGAGATATCCTCCTCCCCGGCGGCCAGGATGATGTCGCCGCCGCCCGCAGTAACCGGTTCTTCCTCGCTTCCTATCGAAATGACATTGTCTTCCGTATTTCGCACCAGGGTGGCGGTATTGGAGATCTTGGCCCAGGTGATTCCCTCATCCTTCGACAAATAGACATGCAGCTCGGTCTCCCGGATGCCGTTCAGCAGGGCATCGTCGTAGGTCAGCTCCAGCGTGTAGGGGTCGAGGGTGTCGCCCGGGATGCCGGCCGAAAGCCTCCACCAGCGGCATACCGACGAGCGCATCCGCGGATGGCATTCGCTCCCGTAAGTCACCAGCGCCGGCTTATTGGCGCTGCCGTAGAAATCCTTGAAGGTCAACCGAAGATACCCCCCGCTGTCAAAATAGGTGTTCTGGAAATTGCGGATGGTCTGCTGGCGGTACACCCCGTTGTTCACCAGCAGGTTATCCGCGTTGATGATCCCGTCCCACGAAGCCTCCGAAATGGTCATATCGGCGTTGTAATCGATCACCACCTTGCCCTGCAGGGTTATCAACCCGTTAAACAGGGTTTTCCCGACCACCAGGATATGGCTGCCGGCAGTATCGGTAACCGCCTTGAAGACGATGGGACAGTCGAAGGTTCCGGTGATCTTGCTGACGCTGTCGCCGATGAAGGCAAACACAAAGGGATTCTCCATCTTTCCGTAATTCATGACGTGACCGTACAGGTGAAGCAGGAAATTTTCGTTCTCCTCCTTGACTACCCTGCCGAAATTGATGAAAGCCTCCCCGACCGCCAGTTGGCTGAGGGTCTGGGCAGCCGCCTGGAGGATACCGCCCTGGGTGATGGTCAGCGACAGGCAGGTGTCGCGGATTCCCACCTCCGAATCGAGGAACACTTTCCCCTCGAGAATGACATCATCGCCCCCTCCCGGAACTACGCCGCCAACCCAGGTCGACGGGGAATGCCAGTTGCCTCCCTGGGAGGTCGAACGGATGGTGCGGGCCACGATACTGCTGCCCGCCAGCATAAGCATCACAAGGAATGTAAGTTCCCTGTAAAGGTACTTCTTACTCATAGTCTGGAGTTAAAGGTTTAATTCAGGTTTTGTGCAACCGGTACCCTTCAGCAGTCAAAGAGCCCGCCGGGGAACCGGAAAGTGGAAGTAATATATGAAAATTATGCGGAATTTTCAATAATCTGTTTGCTCATTTTTCCCGTTGGAGCATGATTCTTCTGTCAGAGAGCGGAAAAATTAGCGGAGAGCGGAGAGAAAAAGTGAAAAACGAAAAGTGAAAAGTGAAAAGTGAAAAATTAGCGCAGAGCGGAGAGAAAAAGTGAAAAACGAAAAGTGAAAAGTGAAAAGTGAAAAATTAGCGCAGAGCGGAGAGAAAAAGTGAAAAACGAAAAGTGAAAAGTGAAAAGTGAAAAATTA
>JAEAME010000868.1_pt1 | contig 25748 bp, 32 predicted proteins | sample 8958731 | NCBI WGS metagenome assembly JAEAME01 (sample SAMN16933194, study PRJNA681113) | bioreactor sludge metagenome | isolation source: anerobic bioreactor sludge (Control) | place: India:Bengaluru | collected 2018-10-24 | reverse complement strand
TAGAGATCAAGTAACTAGAAATAGTATACTTGGTCTTTTTTGTTATGTTTTTTATGAAATATTATGACATTTAAAGGAGAAATTAAGATGAGTGAAAATAATAAAAAATATTTTATTATAAATGAAAAAAGTACAGCTATCGCATTAAATTATTTAGGATTTAAATTTATGCAATTTACAAATATAGAAGAAAATAAAACAGTTTACTCATTTGAAAACACAGACGAATTTCAAAAAGCTAGAACAGAATTATGGCTTTTGAGAAAAAAATATAGAAAATAATAAATAAATTAAAGGAGATGTTTAGATTATGAAAATAGAAAATTTGAAAAATTATATAAATGAAAATAACAATGTAATAAAAAATTATAAAATCATGTGCGAATTATTAGATGAAGAAATTAAAAATGGAAAGAGCAAGACTATACAAATAAATAATTGGAAGAATTATTTTGACTTTGATAGAGAGGGTAATAAATACATTATAAAATCAATCAAGGATGTTAATTTTAGCGAGTTAAATTCACTATCAAACAGTATTATATCAAATATAACCAAAGGAAAATATAGTAAGGATATGTTTCCTCTAGTTAAGAATTTTGTTGGTAGATATGATTTAGAGTTTATTTCAAAAAGTGGAATAATGGATAAATTAAATTTAAAAAATTGTAATTATAATTTAGCATATATGTATCCAAATAGATTTTCTAAGTTTATATCAAAGGAGTTTAATATAAATATGTCAGAAGATTGTTTAAATTATATGACCAGTTCTATATATAAAATATCTCAAGAAAAAATAAATAATGCTTTTGAGAATTTGGAAAAATTAAATTATATTTTTGATTATAATAACAAAACTTTGATGATATATAATAAGTATACACATTCGATAGAAATGCCTATAGGATATCAGGGTGCTTTAGAAAGATGTATTTATGAAGGAAAATTGAAAGCGTTATCTAATTATTATTTTAAAACCGAAGGAAAATCAATGGAGGAATATTTAAAATTAATAAATTACATAAAAGACAAATACAATAATGATGTCCTTTCAATTAATAAAAAATTAAACATAGAACTATTCAACAGAGGATTAATAAAAGAAGCTCACGACATAGCTTTATCAGAAATAAATAATTCCCCTATATTATCTCATATAAAAAATTTCTTTTATGTATATAGTTATATCAAAAATGAAGATATAGAATGGAATAAGGAAATAATTGATATAGCTAGAGAAAATATTCATTTAGATAACTATAAAAATAAAGTAAAACAAAATTTTATGTTGGAAACATTTTTAGACGAATGGTTCGACACGGATCATGATAATAAATCTAAAGATGTAAATAAATCTGAATTTATGGATTTATATGAAAACCATAAAAAAGAATTTAAAAAACAATTAGATTTGTTATTCACTATATTAACTTCTAAAAATAATAAATATAAAATATCTACATCAGACTTATTTAAGGATAAAAAAGATGATAGGGTTACTGAAGAAATAATAGAAAATGAAATACCATTTTAAAAGTTGGCACACCTCCATTATAACTAAAGGAATTATATAGTTATGGTGTCGCTGTGCCAACTTTTAAAAACAAATAATAAACTATATTAAATATACATAGTTTACAAGCGCGCTTGTAAACTTCAACTAGGAACGCGTTCCTAGTTGATTGATACTCTCTATTAAATGAATCTTTTGCATACTCCCTACAATTTAAAAATGATTTTCAAAACATATGCAATGGTGTGATTATAAGATTTATGTAAAGTTGAGTGATGAAAAAATATTGTGTGAGATGTTGTTTTAGATGACAAAAGGTAGGAAAATTTGTACTCTCCTACCCTGTTAGTACAATCTTAGTTTATTCTTAAACTCATTAAGTAAAACTTCATCTTTTAGTATCATCTCAAGAGCAATATCAAGCATTTTTGTAGAAGGCTGTCTTAGTTTTACACTTAGAATTTGCCAGTCGGTATATATATCTTCTCGGACGGTAGTATGCACATCTGACCTTTTATATTTTCTATAATCATACTTACTTTTGATTTTGATTTGCATATAAATCACCTCAATTAAAGAATAACATATATTTTATGCTTGTACAAGTGTACATTAGAACAAAAAGTCATCTAAAAAATAGAAATTTAACGCAATTTTTTCGTTAAATAGGTTTTAGCGAAATAATTTAATTTAAACAATTTGAAAGGAGTCGATAATTTATGGCTAGAAAAACATATAGAAAGGTGATTACGTCGCCAGAACTTATAGAACAAATAAATCCTAAAAATAAAAAATTGATGAAAATGTTTCTAAAGAATAAAAACGCAAAGTGTTCAGATAAAACTATCACTGGCTACGAATCTGATCTCAACATCTATTTTTGCTATAACTTAATAGAAAATGATAATAAGTTTTTCATAAATACTAAAAAAATAGAATTGGCTGAGTTTTTTGATTATGGATTATTAGAATTAAAATGGAGTGGGAACAGGTATCTAAGAATGAGAAGTTTAATGAATAGTTTCAGTGATTTTATACTTGATTATCTTGATGAAGATTATCCTGATTTTAAAAATTTAATTAGTAAAGCAGTTCCAAAAGTACCTAAAATACCAGTTAGAAAGAAAACAGTGTTATTACCAGAACAAGTGTATGAACTAAGAGATATTTTGATAAAAGAAGGAAAATTACAGCAATCAACATACTTGATGCTTTTAGCATCCAGTGGGGCTAGAATTAGCGAGTCACTAAGGATAACCACCGATATATTAGACGAAAATCATACTGCTTTTGGAGATTTATTTTTAGAAACTACAGAAGATATAAAAACCAAAGGTCATGGAAAAAATGGGTTCATGATGAGTCGTTTTATAATTAAAGACGTATTTCTACCAATATATAAACAATGGCTACCAGTAAGAGAAGAAATAATGAAGAAAAACAATAAAGACCATACCTCGATGTTTGTAAAGAGTAATGGAGAACCAGTACAAGAGTCGACTATTAGAAGTTGGATAACTCAATGGGAAAAAATATTAGGAGTTAATTTATATGCCCATTGTTTCAGACATTTCATTGTAAGTGATTTAACCAGAAAGGGTTGCTCTAGTGATTTTGTAATAGCAGTTATGAAATGGAAGTCTGGAGATATGTATAAGGTCTATAATGACATCGAGGATAAAGATAGAAATTGGAAAGAAGTAGATAAACTTAAGAATATATTTAAACAAGAAGAGTAAAACCACAATCCCAACTCACTCCCAAAGTTAAGTGAAAATTTAGATTAAATTAAATACTTCCCCAAAACATACAAACTATGGTAAAATAAAAAGTGAACAAATTGTAACATATTAGGCGTAGTAGATAATTTGGGAAGGAAAATACATAATGGATAAACAAAGTAATGGACGTAGACGAGAATGAGGAAATTAGCACAACATGCGATAGGTGTGTTAATATGTTCCCTTTGTGCATGACCGAAGGGAAACAACTTTTGTGTGGCAAACGAGTACATGAGGTTATGGAAAGATTATTTAGAGATTGAAAATATTAATAAAGAAAAGTACATAAAAGTTAATGGTAATTAATAATAGTAATTTAATAGTAAAAACAAATAAGGAATAAAGAATAATGATAAGGGATAAATGGATTGATTTCTGTTTATCCCTTTTGTTTTATGAGTTGTTGAAAATAAATAAGAAGGAAGATTAAGTATGGAGAATAATGAAACGGTTACAATACATTTTACAGAAGAATTATTGGAAGAATGGACGAAGTTATATTTTAAATCACATCCTAGAGCTAGAAAAAGACCTATTAAATATTCAAGTCATCCGTCCATCAATGTATGGTGTATATTACCTAGAATTTCATGCAATACATTGAAGCAGAATTGGAAGTCTTTTACTGAATATGTTGTTGATCGTCATGGATTTAGAGATTTAGGAATTTTAAAGTGCAAATGCAAGGTTATTATATACAGACCAAATAATAGACCTGCGGATTTAGACAACGTAACGCCAAAATTTGTTATGGATGGTCTAATTAGTGCGTCTTCAGGGGTTTTAATAGACGACAATTGTAATTTCATAAAAGAACTAACTATTGTTTCAGAGATAAGAAAAGGGAAACATGAAATGGACATAATTTTTTATGATATTGATGGATATGACAAAGATTTATTATTTGAAACTAGAGAAAAAGAGCAGCAAAAGAATCTTAAGCGTCAAGAGACAATGGACAAGAAAAAGTCTGAGAAGAAGATTAAAAAGAAAAAGATTGTTAAAAATAAATAAATAGGTTGTAATACCTATTGACATCTATTATTAATAGGTTTATAATAAAGAGTGAGAGATAGATAAGAAAGTCGCGAGTCTTATTGAAAGTGTGTATTCCGAACACATTGCTCTCTTTTTAATTTATTCGGAAAATAAATAATTCTACGGAGGAATGTATAATGAGTAAAGAATGTAAGGAAATTAAACAAGAAAAGATTAGGAAAGTGTTTTTGGAGAATTTACCAAGGAGTAAAAGTGGAAAAACAACAAATTGGCTAAAAAGCATTGGATATAAAGTTAGATTTATATATGATGATATTGAAGGAATAATAAAAATAGTAGATTACAAAGATGGATTTTTATACATTAAATATGAAGATAAAGAACCATTTAAAATTAGCATAAGTAATTTTAAAAACTGTGCATTAGGGAAATTATTAGGAAAAGTCACTAATGAGTTGAAAATAGAAATAGGAACTACATTTAAAGATGAAAATAGAGATATTACTATTATAGATAGAGAGTATAGGATTAGGTATTATAATAATGGATATACAACTAAAGAGAAATGGTATAAATATAAATGTAATAAGTGTGGATTTGAGTGTGGAGAGCATTACAAAGATGGCAAATATAAAGAAGAATTATGGATTTCTGAATATAATTTGTTAAATGGTGGTAATGGATGTGCCTGTTGCCGCCTTAATCCACAAATAGTAGTACCCAATATAAATTCAATAGTGGCAAATGAAGAAACATATTGGATGATACAATATTTTCAAGGTGGTTATGATGAAGCTAAAATGTATACTCCAAGAAGTGGTCAAAAGATTAAGCCAGTTTGCCCTGACTGTGGGAGGATTAAAGATAATAAAATGACCATAGATGCGATTTATAAACATAAATCTATTCGTTGCACTTGTAAAGACGGAATAAAATATCCAGAAAAATTTATATTTAATTTGCTAGAACAAGTAGGATTAGAGTTTAAAACACAATTATCAAAAACTACATTTGATTGGTGTGAAAATAAAAGATATGATTTTTATTTTGAATTAAATAAAGAAAAATATATTATAGAAACACATGGTAAACAACATTATGAACAAGCTGGATATAAATGGAAAACAGTAAAAGAAGAACAGAAAAACGATAAATTTAAAAAAGAATTAGCAATTGAAAACGGAATTAAAGAAGAAAATTATATCGTAATTAATTGTAGAGAAAGTGATATGGAATGGATTAAGAAAGACGTATTAAAAAGTGAATTAAATAATTTGTTTGACTTATCAAAAATTGATTGGAATAAATGTGAGGAGTTTGCTTTATCTAATAGAGTTAAAGAAGCGTGTGAAATTAAACGGAATAATCCCGAAATGACTGCGTCTCAAATAGGCGAGATTATTGGGGTTGGAGAAGGATGCATTCGTAGTTATTTTAAAAAGGGAAATAATATTTGGGAATGGTGCAACTATAATGCCAAAGAGGAACAATTAAAAGCGTCTTCAAAAAATGGAAAATCGTCGGGGAAAAAAATAGAAATATTTAAAGATGGTATTTCGTTAGGCGTATTTGAAAGTGTAGCAGAATTAGAAAGACAGAGTGAAGATATATTTGGAGTAAAATTATTCCATCCTAATATATCAAATGTTTGTAATGCTTTAGTTAAACAATACAAAGGTTATACTTTTAAATATATATAATAATATAACACTAAATATATAATTACTCAATGAGGATATAGTAATATGTTGTAGATTAATTTCTACTGTATTACTATATCCTCATTTTTTTTGTTTATGTAATTTTTATCTATTCATTCTTACAATTTATACCTTTTCTATATTCTTTTAACTCTTTTTCAAAGCCTTGTGTCAAATGATAGTTGCAGCTCTTATGTTCAAAACACCATCCCCTATAAACACATTCTCTAACACAGGTTTTTACCAAAGCAGGGTCAATTTCTTCTAATTTATTTAATACTTCTCTCCATAATGCTCTAGCTCTAGGATGTGCGCAATTACAACAACGTTTCCTACTAACATTAATTATAGCTTGTGAATTAGCATGAATTTCTAATGTAACTAAATTGCCTTGTGGTTCTTCGTCTCTATCTTTAATATTAGGATTTCTATCATCTCTTTGTGTACTTACAAAAGGTGTATAACCTACATGGTGACGGACAAAATGGGTAGCAAGCCATGATGGTACATTTTTTATTTTTATTATAAAACTCCTAATTCGGATAGGGGAATGTTCACACAAATACATCTTTCGCATGTACGCTTCTGATATTGGTTTATCTCCTCCATCCATTCCTATAGTCGTTCTCGCTCTATCCGCAACCTCTCTGTAGCTTCCTTGAACTGATTCTATTGTTACTATAAAATTATCTATTTTCATATTATTCATTCCTTCCTATTCATTAAAAAATTCTTCAGTATTAAAAAGTATATCTATATTTTCTTTTAAACTTTCAATACCTTCTTTATTTATTAATATATAATCAAACATAAAATTGTCCAAAGCAGTTTCGCTAGAGTGTTTTAATTGTTCTTCGGTTAAATTACTTTTATATCCTTCTCTTACAACTTTTAAACTTAATACATCAAAATATTTGCACAGCTCGGTTATTTCATTTTCAAATCTACAATCTGGTATAATAAAATAATCAAATTCATCCTCTAAAACATTTATAGTTTCAAGAACAATATTTACCCAAAAGTTAGGATTTTTCTTCCTTACAATATCTGTCCCTAAGTGCTGCAATATTGCTCTACCCTGTTCATCTTTTTGTCCATCCCAATTATAATATTTCTTACATATGTATTTAACATAATCAGCCATAGCAATAAGTGATACTTTTTTATTTTGCAATTCTAGTTTTTCTTTTATAATATCTGCTGTGGCATTTTTCCCATGTCTAGCTTTTCCGCTAATAGTTATTATTTTAGCCATTAAATATTCATCTCCTTTTATATTTAAATTAAATTTTATTCCTCTAAAATTTCTAACGCTGGATTTTCTTTTGGTACAAGAATAATCTCATCACATTTTTTACATTTGAAATAATACCATCCTCTTTCTTCATAATCTTCATTATGGATATACTCATATTCACTATGACACACCCAACATTCATCATGGAATATTATTTTCATACATAATATCTCCTTTTATGTTATTTGTTAATAAAATATCGGATTTATTTACATAGGATTACTAGAGGATTTACCCCTAGCAACCTAATATATTATTGTTTGTTTTAGGGTTAGTTTATTAAGTTTTTACTCATTTAAGATAATCTTCTTTAAGAATTATTTGATAGTTATAGTATCTGATTTTTTAAGGAAAGTTCCTATTGAATTGGTGTTTCCTTTGTAGTAATTAATATCTTCTATTTTATCTGTGTCAATATTATCTAATAACTCACAAATAACTACTTTAGAGTCTTTTTTACTTTTCATAACTTGAACTCCTATAGTATTTTTGGAATCTTTAGAATTAATGTTTTCTGAGGATGTTATCAATACTTTATCTATATCACTCATTAGTAATAAGTCAGCATCTTTTTCAAGTGCAAACATTTTAACCAATGGTGAATCAATATTTAAGGCATTCTGTAATTTGCTCCTCATAGTTTGTGTTTTAAAGGAAGTTAGATTTACTTTTGCAACCTTTCCTGATTCAAATATAGAAAGTAGGAAACCTTCATATTTTCTTGTGTTAATCATGCTTATAATTCTCTCATCTTTATCTAATTCAAGGTGCGTTGGCAGATATAATCCTAATTCACTAGGTTTACATTCATTGATTTCATGTTGATAGATTTTATAACATACTCCTTTATTAGAGAATAGCAGCAATGTAGATTTATTACTTGATGAAGTTTGATAGATAATAGCGTCTCCATCTTTAAGTTTAACCGCATCAGTTTTTCTAAGTAATTTTTTAATATAGTTTTCTTTTGTTAAAATAATATATGTGGAATAATCATCTATCAATTGATCTGATGATATTTCTTGTAGTTGGTCTTGATATATTATTGATGTTCTACGGGGTTGACTATACTTCTTCTTTACTTCTTCTAATTGTTCTATTATCATGTTATCTATTTTATCGTCTGATGATAAAATATTGGATATAAATAATATCTCTTTATTAATATTGTCTATATCTTTAAGTTTATTGTTTATAAAACCTTTATTTATATTTAATAATTTAATTCCGACTATATACTCTGCTTGCGTGTCATCTAATTTGAATTTTGCTTTAATATTTTCAATTGATTCCTCATCGTTTTTAGAATTTCTTATTAAAGAAATAACAGTATCTAAATCCATTAAAATACGTTTCAGTCCTTCTAATTGGTGCAATTTATTATTTAATTTATTATAGTCAAATTGTAATTCGTTTTTAATACATACTCGCCTGTGTGTGAGCCATTTGTTTATTATTTGTTCTAATGACATGCATAATGGTGTTTTTCCGTCTAAATCAAGTATAACAAAATTACAAGAAAATTTACTTTCAAATGATGTGAATTTTCTTAGCTTTTGAATTACAGTATTTACATCTGCGTTTTTCTTTAAATATAATTCTAATTTTAAACCATCTTTGTCAGAACCATTGTGATAGCCAATTAATTCTTTTGAGAACTTATCCAATTTAGATTCCAATTCTTCCTCTATATTTTCAATGTATGTGACATATGGTATTTCGTATATTGTAATTGTATTATTATCTTCGTCATATTTATATTTTCCTATTAAAGTAAATGAACCATTTCCTTCTTTGTATATTTTATCAAAGTCCTTTTTATTATAAATTATTGCACCACCACTAGGTAGGTCTGGAACTTTTATTAATTCAATTGATTTATCAATATCTTTTGTTTTAATATAAGATATTATGCTATTGCAAGTATCCTCCATATTATGAGAAGGCATCTTGTTTGATTCGGATACTGCTATGCTCATTCTTAGATTGGTTAGTATATTGGGTATTTTGGAAGGTAATATTATAGGTTCTTTTTCTGTTGCATCATAATTCCATTTCATAGGAACTGCGTTTTTGTTTATTCCTTCCAACATACATTCGGAGTAAGGTGCTAATTTACATTCTATATATCTAGCTGCTGAACCCTTACTTTTTTTAAAATTTTTATTTCCGAAACTTCCTTTAGGCATTAAATATTTGTTTAATATATAATTATTACCCATGTTTTTCATAACTCCACATAAAGGAAGATCTCCTAATACATAATAATCAAATATTCTCCCACTAGCCTTTAGCATTTTATAAAATTGCTTATCACTTGTCATACCTGCCTTTTTCATTCCCCAAATAACTTGTCTTTGCGATACTAATAATCCATCTATTGTAGGAAGATTGTTAATTATTACTGGTGCTGTAAAATCTAGCATTTCAGTTTGCAATACTTCAATTATTCCCTTTTCCATAAATCCTCCTTAATTAATTTCTTCTAAATTAATTTTTGTTATAAATTTAGCAACAAAATCTTTTCTTGCTTGGGTATCTTCTCCCATGTAGTCTTCAAAACATTTAGCTATAACGTCGTCTACATTGTCATAGCTAACTCTTATAAATGTTTTTTCTCTTGCCTCTGGACATAATACTTTATCCCAAAAATCATCTTTATTTATTTCTCCGATCCCTTTTACTATACCTATATTATATATATCATTTTCGCTTACTGTTTTCATAAATTGCTCTTTTTCTCTATCATTATATACATACACCATTTCTCCATTTTTCATTTTAATTTCATAACGTGGAGATATGATAATATAAACTCTATTTTCTTTTAGTAGCGTTGGTAAATATTTATATATAAAAGTTAATAATGCTAATCTAATTCCTGATCCCCAACAATCTGCGTCTGTCAATATTCCAATATTTCCATATCTTAAATTATTTTTGTCAAAAGTTTTTATATCTTTAAACATTTTTCGTTCTTCATAAGGTATTTCTATTCCACACCCTAAAGCTTGAATTAGTGTATAAGCAGGTACATTATTTAATACTTCTTCTACGCTCTTTTTTAAACAAGAAATAAATCTACCTTTTAATCCTAACGCACCAAATATTCTATTATCATATGCTTCAACTACAGTTTCTTTTGGTGATAATCCCTCTACTACTAACAAAAATCGCTCATCTATTGTACTCTTTCTCATATTACAATCTGTTAGTCCTTCAATTTTTAATTTGTTGCCTTTATTAGCGTCCTCTAACTTCTTTTTTATATTTTGTCTAGTTTTATCGGCACTTAACCTAGCTCTTGAATTTATCAACACTTGATTACAAATTAATTCACTTTGAATAGGGTTTTCAATGAAAAATACTTCCATATATTCTTCAATAGTTTCTTTAAGAACAATTTTATGATGTGGGTTTAAGCACTGTTCCTTCACCTGTGAAACAAATTCCACATAACAGCTTTTAACATTACTTATATAATTTAGCCCCATAGAAACGTCATCTAATGTTATTGCTTTTTCATTTTTTTGGTATTTGCCATTGTCTTTGAGCCACTTATGAATAGAATTTTTCAAACCTAAAAGTATTCCCTCTTGAATCGTACCATGTTGAACTAAATCAGCAGTATTTAAATAGTCTTTTTGAATATCATCTTTTGAATCATTTGAGAAGTTGAATATTAAATCTATAAACATATCATCATTAGACTTATATTTATCAACATATGTTATTATATTATTTTTAGTTATTCTAATATTATCAGAAATCATATTTTTGTTTTTTGTTAATTCTTCAAAATAATCTAAAATACCATTTTTATAATAAAAATCCTTATATAACCCTCTTTCTTTATCTTCTATTGATATTTTTACGTTTGCTAAACTAGACTGCCCTTGCGCTATATTACTAATTTCTTCAAATGTAAAGTTAGGTTTATCCCAAACTTCTTCGTCTAGTGAAAATATAAGTCTCGAATATGTTTTGTCAGACTTTCCTATAATATTTAGTTCTTTTATTCTATCTCCTTTATAATAAGATATATTATATATATTACCATTAGGTCTAGCTATATAATATTCTATATTTTCACATGTTGCAGTCAATGTCCAAAGATAAACACCGTTAGTACCTACTGTTTGTGAAGCTGAGTATTTAGATCCCGCAAAACTAGTTTCAAATATAGCTTCATAATTAGGTTTCCCGTTAGATGCAGTTTGCTCTATAGGTATTCCTGTTGCTGAATCTATATATTCTATTTTATTTTTATTGTGTATTATTATCTTAATTTCATTTAATTTATCGTCAGTAAATATATCTAAACTATTTCCTATTAATTCGTGTATCATTTTTATCCATCGTTGAGATGAACCATGCCATACATTTATTTTCTTTCTAGCTTTGTCTTTTTCTGATAAGACTTGTATTTGTTCTGACATATATATTCCTCCTTATTTTTTAATTGATAATCTAATATCTGTTCTATATTATCAAAATTCAATTTAAACATTTTATTTTTACTTGTTTTTCACAATCATTTCTATCTCCTTATATATAATTACTATATGCTCAACCGTTGCATAAAACCTATAAAAAGTTATAAATATATATAATTTTTTCATTGATAAGTTTTATTTTGATTACTCATTACTAAATAATCTTCCCTATTCATAGAACTCTATTTCAATTACAAAAGCAATCTACTCTAGTTTGATATAGTTCTCCAAGGGCTTAAATTCTCCCGCAACACAGGATACATATTAGCATTATCTTGGAAGTGATACTATGCTAATTTATAATTGCCAAGATTAATTGAAGCATTTTTATCTCTATCAATAATACAACCACATTGTTTACATACATATACCCTATCTGAAAGTTTTAAATCCTTCTTAATATGTCCACAACAAGAACATGTTTTACTTGAAGGATAATATCTATCCACTTGAATAAATTCTATTCCATCAAATTGACATTTATATTTCATTTGTCTTATAAATTCATAAAACTTTTGCTCTTGTATTGCTTTTGATAGATGTCTATTTTTCATCATACCGCTTATATTTAAATCTTCCATGACTACTCTATAAGGTTTTAATTTAACTATTTTATTTGTGGCTTGATGTATGTGATTTTGTCTAATATTAGTAAGTTTTCTATTGATAAGTTTTATCTTTTTTTCCAACTTAATAATATTATTAGTCTTATTGTATTTTTTACCCTCTCTATTTGCTTCATATTTTCTTGAAACTTGCCTTTGTAATCTTTTTAATTTTTTATTTAATTTTCTAACTTTTTTAGATTTATTAATGTTTTTAATAGGTTTGTCTAAACAATTAATTACTGCTAAATCTTTTACTCCTAAATCTATACCAATACTTAAATCTTGATTTAACTCAACTTGATTTTCGTTGCGTTCAAATCCAAATGTTAGGTACCAATATTTTCCGTCAAAATGACACCTTGGATTGATATATTTAAGTAACGTAGGTATTTTATAGTTAGTTTTATATTTTACTTTGCCTATTTTCTCCATATTAACCTTTCCGTCTTTAAATTTGATTGCATCATATCTAACATAAAATGATTGCCTTGATTTTTTCTTAGTTTTAAATTTAGGTTTTTTAGATAATCTTTTAAAGAATCTTTTATAGGCAATGTCTAAATCTTCAAAAATTTGTGCGGTTACTTTACCACTTATCTCTTTAATCCAACAATATTCTTTTTGAAGCTTAAATTGGTTAAATTCAGTTCTTAATCTAACCTTATTGAATTTGATGCCATTTTTATAATCATCTTCTGACTTAGACAATGCCCAATTCCAAGTAAACCTAGCAATACCACATGATTTAAACATTAATATTTCTTGTTCTTTAGTGGGAATTAATCTTATTTTTACTGATTTTATCATTTATTTTTCACCTCCCTCCTTCCTTCCTTATAATTCTATTATATCAAGCTGATATCAACTTGTCAACAGCTGTTATTAATGTTATAATAAAAATATAAAATAAATTTTGAGGTGATGAATGTGGGCAAAATATCTGATAAAAACACGAGAACATTGATAACTATTCCTAAAGATTTAAAAATTAAGTTAGAGGAATTATCAAAAGAACAAAATAGATCTTTTAATAATTTAGTTATTACAATTCTTAAAGATTATGCAGACACTTTTAAATAGAGTGTCTTTTGCATTTTGTATTTTTATTTGTTTTCGATTTATTCTTCAATTTTACTTATCATATGCACTAACCAGTACACTTCGCTCCAACAATGAGCCTTCAACCCTTTCCATCCTTTGCTATAAGCATTATCACCAAACAATATTTTATATTTGCTTTTGTTATTTATTAAATTACCTATATGATCATCCAGTATCAGGTCGCCTATTATAACATCTTTATTCATCCGAACAGTAGAATCACCTTGTTTAAAGTTATCTATAAGAATAACACTGTCAATGCAATTACCAAGATGGCGATTAACCCATTCTCGTTTAAGTTTCATTCCATCGTAGTGAGTTATACTACAAATAATTAACTCATGTCCTTCGCTTTTAAGTTGTTTTAACACATCCATACTATTCTCCATAGGCTTAAGCAAATCATAGAAAAGTTTTGAGATAAATATATCATTTTGTTGCTGCCTATTCCACAATGGCATAACTTCGTCAAAGTGATAATCTGTAATTTTATTTAGGTCTGCAAATTGTCCAGTTTTTAATTCATATACTTTACATGCTGTTTCTGAAGAATTTACCAAGGTATTATCAAGATCTATCAGTATTTTAATTTTCTTCACCCCTCATTTGTTTTATTTAATTATTTATTTTTATTATATATTTATTTTTTAAATTATTGCGTCATCCAAAATGTCATTCATTTCGTCTATTACGCCTTCCACTCGTATGTATGTCTCTTTCAACATCTTATCTTTTTCTTTTATCATTCTATCTTGCATTTTAATTATATTATGCATTTGATTTACGGTTTCTTCTTCTATTAATACTAAATCATCTACATTCATATTAGCTTCAGCATAAGCATTTGCAAGATCATCAGATTCGTCACTATTTAACCAGTCTACATAAGAATCTAAATTATCAAATCCACCTACCATTTTTACGCTTTCATTAACATTTACATTATTATTTTCCATACTAATTCCTCCTAATATTTATTTATTTTATAATTATAACACTTTTAATTAATACAGTTCTTGTCCTAATTACATAATACTACGTTTGGATTATAATGTCAACTATATTTTGGTAATTATTTATTTTTTATTTATAAATAATTTGTAAATTAAGATTTTATCATTGGTTTACTGAGGAATTATCGTTTAGTATGTATTGATTTTTAGGTTGGCTTATAATAATATTTATTTTGATGATCTAATATCTTTAACGGCTAAATAAATTCCACCTATAACTGATGATATAGCAATTACATATATGGCTGCAATATCTTTATGAAATACTGTTAGAAATATAATTGGAATCATAACAACTAACCATATTGATGGTACCGTCTTTAATTCTTTGAAGAATTTTTTAAACATATTTCCTCCTTTATGTATTAATTAAATGGTTCAATATTGTCTGCATTCCAAATTCCTACCAAATAGTGATGTTGCGGATTTTTTGGTGTAATTAATCCAACAATCCCCTTTTCATTAAAAGAAACTATCCCTATGAGTCCATTCCATTCTGAGTCATCATGTATAATAACTTTGTCAAAAGGCTTCAATTCTCTAATATCCATAATACACACTCCTTATTTATCTTTTATTAATACAAATTTATTTATTTTTACCTTATCAAACTCATTCAACAATTTATTCTTTAGTTGCTCTTTAGATTCTTTAAAGTTGGTTTGTACTTCTTTATCGAATTCTGCTTTGTTTAATTGATTTTCATCTAAGTTTAATTCTAATGCTAAATTGATTTTTATCCTCAATATTCTTACCTCATTTATATATATTTAAATATATACCCTTTATAATTACTGTTTTTATTTAGACAAACTTTTGATACTTCACTATGCTGTATTTTTATTCCAAACAATTCTAAACTTTTTCTTTCTAATTCCATTGTTGATTCAAATATTCCTAATGAAACACCGTCTTTAAATATTTCAACTTTTTTACTAATTCCCCTTTTAATTTTAATCAAAGATTTTCTATGCTCCTCTACTGGATCATATTCACACCACCCTAATTCAGTACCTTTTTTGAGGTATTTTGCTATTGTCCTACAGTGTAAATTCATTATTCTGCCTATTTCACTGGAAGTCATATTAGGATTATTCTTTTTATATTCACACGCAATCTTAACTCTATTAGATAATGCAAATTCCTCACACTTGTTCCAGTTGATATTTGATAAATCAAATAAATCAATAATATTGCTTTTCAATATATTACCTTTTATATATTCAATATTAGATTTTTTACAATCTATTCTAATAACTTCAATTCCATTTTCTTTTGCTTTCAAGTCTTTATACTCATCAATAGCAATACTCTCTTCCTTTGTTTTGCCACTTAAACTATTATCTTTTTTATGCCACCCACCGTCCATCTCAACTATATATTCTTTATTTTTTATCATAAAGTAAAAATCATATTTTTTAAGATTACTCCATTTAGGGCAGTATTCCGATTCAAAATTAATTTTTAACTGTTCTAATAAACTAAACATAAATTTATTTGGATAACTTTGACCGTCACCACAACTACATCCTATTGATTTGCTATTATATATGTTCGATATCCTAATTTCTTTATTTCTTACCCTCCCGCAGTATGGGCAAATTGGATATATTTTTGTGGCTGATTGGCAAGTACGCAATTTAGCTTCTTCGGGATTTTGAAAATATTTTATCATCCACGGGGCAACTGTTGCTATATCATTTATGCCAGTAATAGTTGTTTGCCCAGAACAACAGGCACAGTTAATTCCTTTTAATAAATTACATTCAAGTATCCATCCTTCGTCATAACCACATTTATTGCATTTGTATTTATAATATTTTAGTTTTTGTTTATATCCGTCTTTATTTATTCTTATTCTGTATTCTCTGTCAATTATTGTTAAATATCTTTTGTCGTCCTTGAAAGTTTCATTTAAATCAATTTTAAATCCGGAAATACGTCTGTCATTATGTCTGTCATTTAATGTGCGTCTACCACCTAATAATCCGCCTAAACCACATTCTTGAAATCTACTAACGTATATTTTGAAAACATCTTTATCTTCATATTTTATATATAAACATCTTCCTTTTGACTTGTAATCAACAATTTCCACATATCCTTCTATATTATTATAAATAAATCTAACTTTATATCCAATTGATTCATTCCAATTAATGGTTTTACCTTTTTCTTTTTTGGGCAAATCTTCTAAAAACACCTTTCTCATGATTTCCTCCTAGTCATTATAGAATTTCTGATTTAACATTATTCATTTATTCTTATGTATTTTATTCTTTTATGATCTCAACTGAAAAAACATGTTCTTTGCCATCATATAACAAAGGCAAGTTCTTTCCTAATATTGTATTAAAGAAATACTCTTTGTTATAGCCTTGAGATATTTCACTTGATGATATATCCATTAGTAGAATGTCAAACCCGTTGGAATCGTCTATTATCTTATATTTTTTATCATTTGATCCAAGAATTATATCACCTATCTGTGTTTGTTTTGAGTTTGCAAAATTACATTTTCTTAATTCCATTAATATCATCCTCTCTTTTTCCATTTATTTTATTTATTATTAATTTATGGTTGGTTTAGTAGAAAAACAACTCTATAGTTATATATTACCATGTCACTACAGAGTTGTCAATGTTATTTTTGTTAATTATTTATTTTTATTTTATAATTTTATTTACCTGAGCTTCCTAAATTTCCTAATCCTCTTTTAGATGGTATAGATTGTAATTCCTCTAATGAGATTTCTTGACTATTCATCTTTGGTACTGGAACTATTAAAGCTTGACATATGGCTTTTGAATAAGGGTATATTATTGCCTCTTTTTCTGTTAATACCGATGGTAATTTTGATATGATTATTGGTATATTATTTTCATTTGTAATTGGCACAAATATCAGATTTCTATATCCTGAGTCAATAATTCCACAACGTTGCCCCATGCCTTTTGTTCCTGTTGACCCTCTTTCTTTTAACACTATCACGTAATCCTCACTGAAGGCACAAGCAAGATTAGTAGGTATTAGTTTGGTTTTATGTGGTTCTATCATGATAGAATCTTCCTCAAAATTAGCATAAATGTCATAGCCACCGTTTTCTGTATCCTTTGTTGGTATTATTACCGTATCATTTCCTTTAGCCCAGAATAATTCATTTTCTTTTATTTCTTTTATCATTTTATTCATCTCTCCTTTAATCTTTATATTAATATATATTATTTGTTTTTATTGTTTAGAACCTAAATATTTAAAATTATTAAATTTATTTTTTATTATTTTACATCTAATAATTCATCCTCTAAAAACACAAACTCATTATCTAGTTCATACCTAATGTACTTATCTTTTGTGTATAGATTTTTTGTTGCATAGTCAGTTATTTTATGTATGCCTTTGAGCTTTTCATCCCATTCTAAAATGTTATTGTATGTATTTGTAGGAATGTTTGCTGCTAGAGTTTTAAAATTGATTTTAACTTGATCTCCTATATTTCTCATATGTCTGCTCCTTTAGATACTTTCAGATAATAGTTTTATTATTTTTCTTAATCTGATATTTTCAGCCTCTATATTTTGATAATATTTTCTTTCGTCTTCTGGGTCTCTTATACAATCACATACTGGATTTTCTAAATCATAAATCTTTTCTTTTAATTTAGCAATCCTATATTCATATTGTTCTGTTATTTCTTGCAAATCCTTTAACGCTTCATTGTGTACTCTGTCAGCTATCACCTCATTATCTCTTTTTAACTCCCTTATTTCATTTAATAAATCTTCTACATTATACATTTTTATCTCTCCTTAATTGTTTATTTTCACAATAAAACTTTGTTTTTATTATCTTTATTTGTTTTACGGTTATAAGTCTATTGCTTTAAAGTTATATTCATAGTTATTTTCTTTATTATCGAATAAAATTCTACTTAATGTTTTTCTATTTATGTGTAACATTTCAGACGTTTCTCTTATTGATTTATATGTATTTATGTAATTCCATTGTTTATCATAGACCTCAATTGTAATGCACCTTTTCTTGGAATGGTATAAATTATTATCATATCCATGTTGAGTATTGTTTTTATTATCTATCCACTCTAAATTATTGACATTATTATTTGTTTTATTACCATCTATATGATTTACTTGTGGCAAATTATTAGGATTGGGTATAAAATGTTCTGCAACTAATCTATGTACTCTTTTGTAATGCCATTTGCCATCCTTTCTAAGTTTAACTTGTAAATAACCTACATTATCTACCCATTGGCAAATCAGTTTTCCTTTTAAATTATGTATTTCACCATTTTCATTTATCGTATAGTTTGCAAGGTTGTTAATTATAACTTCTTTGATTAAAGTCATATTCAATCACCTTGCCTTGTTTTAAAGATTCTTTACAGTTCACGTATCTTTGATTTGTTGACCCCTGTAAATATTGAGATAAATCTTTTAATTCTTCTATGTATTCTCCGTCTCTTAGCATATGAATATATGATAAAAATTCACGTCTAATTGGATCTTTTATTAAATGCTCATATAGATACCCTGACCAACAATAAATTTCTATATGAGGTAATTCAGATTTTATTCTTTTTACAAGACGAAGTAACTCTCCGCCTTGTAAATTATCCATAGGTTCACCGCCAATTAAACTAAAACCTTTAATAAGGGGTTGTTGTAATAATCTCATTATATAATTCTCAGTTTCTTGTGTGTATTTAAATCCCTCACTGTGACTCCATCCGTTTTGGTTATGGCAAAATCTGCACTTAGGAATCTTATCGCAACCACTCACAAACAAAGATATTCTGAAAAACTTACCATTGTTTGTATCGTAATTAATTATCTTTAGGTAATTCATAATTTATTTCTCCTACATGCACATATCTATTTTGCATTTCCTTCATTTTTCCGTCAACTGAAGGTCTTTCTGATAAACTACCTAAGTAACCACATAACCTAATAACAATACTCATTTTGTTCTTATCTGTATTTCCACATTGAGGACAAATATAATCATTTTCACCTTTTGTTTGTGGTGACATTAATCCTTTAAATCCACAATCACATCTATCAGCACGAACATTAACACCTACATAATGTAATTTATTTTTTGTATATCCTATTATATCTTCTAGGGCTTCAGCATTATGTGTCATATTTCCGTATTCTGTATATGAGATTGCTCCTCCTGATGCTATACCCATAAAATTACTTTCGATGTTTATTTTATCTATTGCGGTTATTTCTGTGTCGCTTGGGAAGTGAAAGCTATTTTCGTAATAGGTTTTGTCATTAACCCCTTCTATAATTCCAAAATCTTTCACATCTTGTTTGCAAAGTTTTGTTGCCCCAACCTCGAATGGTGTCGAATAAAGACTAAATCCTATACTAGTTTCTTTCTTTTGCTTGTCACAATAGTCTCTTAAGTATTGCATCATTTGTTGACCCTTTTGTATAATATCTTTATCAAAACTGTCTAGCCCCTTTCCATATAATGAGACTAAAGCATTATGTATTCCAATATATCCTATACTTATACTAGAAAATCCATTTAACAATAATGGTTCTATACTATCTTCCGGATTAAACCTTGCTACCGCACCTTCCATATATAATATAGGTGCTTGTTTTGCCTTCACTTTTCTAAGCATATTATGTCTTAACATTAAAACTTCTCTACAATCTTCTAGTGCTTCATCTAATAATTCATAAAATTTCTTTTCATCTTTATTTGCCAATATAGCTAATCTAACGAGGTTTATACTACACACACCTTGATTAAAGCGTGAATTGGTAATAAAGTTTCCATCTTTATCTTTATATGATCCTAAATATGATCTACACGACATAGGGGACTTTCTATCGCCAGTTACTTTTACTAATCGTTCAACATTTATATAATCTGGATATTGCCTTATTGCCGAACAACGTGTAGCTAATTGGAATATATCATAATTTTCATCCTCTGGATTTCTATTTAACCCATCTTCTAAAAAGAAACATATTTTAGGAAATACAGGAGTTGTTCCATCTGAATAACCTTTTAATCTAGTTTCTAATAGACATTTTTGAATAAGTCTACAATATTTACCTCTACCATAGCCTATGGTTACAGTCAAAAAAGGTTGCTCCCCTCTTGAATTCATAAGTGTAGCTATCTCATATTCTAAAGATTGCATAGCATCCATACACTCTTTTTCAAGTCTTTCCCAAGCATATTCTTTTTGTTTTGCCTTATCATCTATCCATTTTTTTGCAACTTGTAAATGTTTTTCATAAGATTTTTTAGCATACTTCTCTAATCCTAAGTCTAAATCTGCTAATGTGTTTCCACCATAAGTAGATGAAGATGTGTGCGCTACTATCTGAGATAATAATGCTATTGCTGTCTGTAATGATTTTGGCTGCTCAATTTTTGCTACCATTTTAAAACCATTATCCAACATATTCATCCAATCTACCAAGATGCAGTTGAATATAGGTATTGGAAAGTAAGATTTATCATGAATGTATATTGATTTTCCATGTTTCCTTAATAGTCTTTCCGGAATTAATTTGGCATCAGCATAGTTATTACACGATACGTCTGCAATCATTGCTCTATATGTTTGTAATTTATCACCAGCTTTATTTGCATTATTTCTTATTTCTTCGGATCTTTGTTCAAATATATCAGTTATATCATTAAATAATTTACTATTTCTTTCTCTTTCTTCAGTTCTTTTATTCCTATATTTCTGATAACTTTTTGCTACAATTTTGTTTATATTATCTATTGCAACAACTACAACATCTTGTATGGTTTCCACATCTATCTCATTATCTTGAATCTTATTTATTTCATCTTCAATGTTTTTTTCAATTTTAGCTATTTCAAAATCATATGTATTATCAGTATTTTCAAATTGATCTTGGTAAACTTCCTTATATGCTTTTATGATGGCATTATCTATCCTAGTAAAGTCGTATGTTTTCTTTCTGCCGTCCCTTTTGATTATTGTCTTCATCCAATCACTCTCTTTCTTTTATTTGTTTTAACTTTATTATCCTTTTTAAATTATTGCTCTACACCTTGTATAAGCATAATACAAATAATCACATTTAATATTTTCTTCCTCAATTTCTTGTCTGCATTGTTCTGTGCGTTCTTTACATTGATTACAATGCTTTTTAATATTTTTAATATCTTTATTCCGAGTAATTTCTATAGTATTTTCCATACTTGTTATTTTCATCTTAACGCTTGCTCCTTATTTATTGATAAATGTTTGTGTCGTCTAATTTTTGAATTGCGACCTAATTCTTTTTTATTAAGTTGCCTTTTGTATCAAACTTTTTGGCAAAATAACCACAACTATTTTCTTTTTTATGCTTTAAAATATCTCTATAACCACCAACGCAATTTCCGTTAACATTATTTAAACAATGATTCAAGTCACACTTTATAATCAAGCAAATCCTCCTACTTTCTTATTTCTTTTAAAATTCCCTTATGGATAAAATACATTGAATCCACCAGTTCTTTAAGACGCTTTACTTCTTTGGATAGTTCTTTGTTTTTGCTTTTTAATTTCTTACCTCTTTTACCCATACAAATTCCTCCTTTAAGGTTTAGTCGCAATATTTACATGTTCTGAATAAAACCATTATTTCATCACCTTTTTATATATTTAAATATTATCTATAGTATCAATTAAATCATTTAATAAACATTCTTGATCTTCCGTTAAAGCGTTCCTAGTAACGTTAGATAACAACACTCTTAAATCTTTTAATTCATTTTCATCCAACTCTACTTTATATATAATTTCCTCATGTATAAACATTAAATATCCCTCCTTAATATTTTTACTTAACAACCCAACCTACGGTCTTAACAATTCCCATGTTCATAATCCTTCTTTTGTACTGTCCAACACTCTCATTTCCCAATTTAGGTACAAACACATCAATTTTTATACTACCATCACTTAATTGTCTAAGATGTCTAGGACTACCCGTATCAAGCACTGTAAATGTATCTCCAAATTTTTCTATGTATATCTTAGTTTTTAACTTGAAGTTATTAGAAGCTACCACACCATAATGAAGTTTAGCACCAGATGCAGTAATATTACCCATTCCTACGCCATTTTCATCTTCGCCAGAGCCATAGAATGATAATGTTAAATTTATCTTTTGTGCATTTTCGCCCCTTGAATATGTATTTTCCTTGCTTTCTTTATTTTTATTATCTATTTTTTGTTTTTCTTCTAATTCCTTTTTCTTTCGTTCTTCAGATATCCTTTGTTTTTCCTTTTCTTGTTTAAGTTTCTCAACTTCTTTCATTAATTCATCATATCTCACTTTTTCACTTTTATATTTAGGAGATGGTGTTTGTTTTATTAATGCTCCTTCAAATACAACCTCACCTTTTTGTAAAGGATAGGCTGATACATTAGTACAAAACATTAGTAATGCACTAATAACAGCAATCATCTCTCTCCTTTTCAATTGTAATCACCTCATTTTACATCTTACGTATTGTTTGTTTTTAACTTATTGCAATTTTTGATTTAATTATCGGAATTTACCCAATTGCAATTAGGACAATAAGTTTGATATTCATTTTGTACATGTGTTGATCCCCAAATTTCATATGTATCTTGCCAACCTGCTATTTTGGTTTCTAATGGTGTGCTGCATTCTGGACATTTGTTTAGTTCAAGTAGTTCATCCTTTAGTTTATCACATTGAAATTGTTCGTTTATTATTTCTTGAAATTCCTCTTTTGTATAGTTTTCTGATTCATCAAATAGTTCTTCGATTAAGTTATAATCTGAATCGGTTAGGACGGTTTTCTTAAATATTGTGATCACCTCCCTTGGTTTCTGGTATAATATAAGTATAGCATGGTACAAATTGGATGTCAATTGATTTTATAAAATTATTTATTTTTATTTTATAAGGGTTTAATTTGCTTGTTTCAGTAAGTCTTTTAGGAATGTATTTCTGTTGAAGTCAGCTTTTTTCTTAATAGCTCTATTAACAGTTGCTATATCTCCTATGTGGAATACTTTTTCTCTTGCTCTGGTCACTCCTACATACATTAGATTTGAATTTAACATATATGTATGTGCTTTAGGAGTTAGTAATATCACTATTTTACAACTTGATCCTTGACTCTTATGATTTGTAATACAGTATCCTAACTTAACCATATTCATATCTTCACTACTGTATTCTACCAAAACACCATCAAAGTCAATTATAACCTTAATATCACCAACTTTGTTTTTTATTATTTTTTTAATAACCCCATTTTCACCATTTGCCACAAAAATCTCTTCACTAGCGTCTTCATCTGTGTATACTGGTGATTCTATATCGTCAAAAGATTTGTCACATTCATAATCATTATACTTTTTAGCATCATAATTGTTTACTATCTGCATTACAATATCACCTATATAAAATTTTGTATCAAAGCAAGATACACAATCCCCCTTAATACCAGTAGGATTAGCTAGAGGTTGCAATAAATTATTAAGTGATTGAGTTCCATAGTCTCCCTTATTATAACTACTTAATACCATTATATCTTCAGGCTTGTAACCATTATCTAGTAGTGTTTTATAACCATTTTCTACTTGTTGTACACACATTTCTTGTGCTGTAGGGATAAAACAGTACCCATTGTCATCTCCTATATATTGAATCATACCATTATCTTCTAAATACTTTTGCATATTTCTTATATACATTGAAGATTTTAATACGCCACCTGTATTTCTAAATACTTTTGTGAGTTTAACAACTGGTAAAACATTTGAATTAATTAAGTCATATAGTAAATTTCCAGCCCCAACCGAAGGCAACTGACTATCATCACCTATTAATAATAACTTTGTTTTGGAAAAATCTATACTCGATAACAACGATTTTGCTAATCTTACATCAAGCATAGATACCTCATCTACAACAACCAAGTCACAATCTAACATATTTTTAGTTTGAATATCTTCATCTACTGGAATTAATCCTAGCGCTCTATGTATTGTGGACGCATCTTCCTTGGTGTATTCCTTTAATACTTTGGCTGCTTTTGCTGTAGGTGACATCAATTGAAAGGTTTTATCATATGTTTTAGCCATATTTATTACTGCTTGAGCAGAAGACGATTTTCCTCCTCCTGCATTTCCTACTAATAACACTACATTATTATCACAAATAGTATCAAGTATTTTAAATTGTTCGTCACTTAAATCGAATCCATTGATCTTTCTAAATTGGTTTGTTTCGCACATCCATGAGTTTTCGTGTGTGCTTGCTTTTAGTAAACATTCTGCTATAAATTTTTCAGTATTATATGTTGATTTTAGTGCTATGAATTTTTCGTCATAATAAAACATATCTTCATGATTTATTACTGTTTCAAAGTGTTTGCTACATTCTGGAGTAATCTTCTTGCAATCACTTAACACCATATCTAACGACATTTTGGTATTACCATTGCTCTCATTTTCCTCTAATAAATGCCTTATTATTGCTTCACATCTTTGTGGTGATTCAATCAAATTATAATCAAATATAATAGGTGGTATTTTTCCTTCTGCTGATACTTGATTGCAAAAATTATATATATTTATCATAATACTATCAGCTCTTTTAAATCCAATCCTCGACAAATCCATTAAACATCTATATCCATCAATTTTTAATTTGTGTAATACTTTTTCTTTTGACGAATGTTTATCAAATAGTTTTTTAACAATATTAAATTCTATCTGCCCTCTTAATTCAGCAACCAAATCAGCATATACTAAGTTTTCTTTTATTTTTCTTTCTATTTTTTTAAAACTAGCCTCTTTGATGCCTTTTAACAAACTAAAATCTATTTCATTTGTTCTACTTTTTTCTATTAACTCAATTATATTTGGATATGCAGCCAATAATGTATTACATTGCTTATTGGTTAATATTTCACTAAGAAATTTTACTGTATCTTCTTTTGTTGTGGGTTTATCCATTTTAATGTTTTTCACATCATATGATATGCCATATTTACCACTCTTAGGCGTGGCAGAAACTATATATTCATTACCTATGGTTAACACATGAAGGTCTCCAACAAGACTACAATTTCCATATTGATTCAATACAACTGAGGGATACTGCTTTGTATCCACTCTCGCTCCATATATTTTATAATTATATCTTGAAAAAACAAACAGTTCAATAATAAA
>JAEAME010000866.1_pt1 | contig 25783 bp, 20 predicted proteins | sample 8958731 | NCBI WGS metagenome assembly JAEAME01 (sample SAMN16933194, study PRJNA681113) | bioreactor sludge metagenome | isolation source: anerobic bioreactor sludge (Control) | place: India:Bengaluru | collected 2018-10-24 | reverse complement strand
TTAAGGGTTTGTTTTCCACCTTAACTCCCTGTCCTAAAAAAAGGTTACATTATATGGACAGGCCGGTTAACTTGACCACATTCCCCCGGTTTTGGGCGACCACCTTATGTGATAGGAATTCAATATATATACCCGTGACCGGTTTCCCGGCGAAGGATGGTCAAACCAAACGGCCTGTCTACCTAGGACAAATTTAAACAATTAACAAAATATGTAACACAGAATCAGGCATCAATCTTCAATCATCGACTGTCCATTCTTCAAAATTTTTATTTTGCCCTGGTTGTCGAAAAGCGAATGGGGGTTTATTGCTTCTTACAATCTGTTTTATTTTTTGTCAGTCATTAACGATATTCACAAACATTAGCCAGAAGGTCATTCCGCCCTTAGGGTGGAGAATCCGGCCAAATTGACCACTTCTGAAAGGGTAGTTTTCAACCCACTTTCCTCCGGAATTAGGTGGTCATTATCACCGGAATTTGCAGTCAAAGAACGAAACGTATATTTTGATTCAAATCCTTTCTTTCTGATTTAATACCCATAGCAATTTAGTTAGCTTCTCCCAGGGATTCCGTGCAACACCGGCTTCATGCTGGGCTGTGCCGCACGAAGCCTTATTTATTAAACACATTTTAATTTATTCATTATAAAGTGCTTGAACTTCATCATTATTTAATTGTCTATTATAAATTCTAATATCGTCAATTTTACCTTTAAAAGGATATGTCCAATAACTTGGAACACCTGAATAATAGTGCATACCTATTGCTAAATTGTCCGAACCCGAATATACAAAATTATTTGGGGCTATCGAGTCTTGCATTAATACTCCATCAATATAAAATTTTGCATTATTACCAGAAACAGAACCTGTAATCATATGCCATTCTCCAATACTTGGATTTGTCGCAGATACGGCTTGAACATTATTTGTATAATTAACTTTTCCGACAACACAGTTAATATATAGACCATAATGACCACTATTTATATCTCTATTTTTTTGAACTATTTGTCCATATCCGTAATCTGTCGTTGTATAAATCCAAGCATTAATTGTAAAATTATTTAACGCCAAAGTTTGATGGTGTGGAACACTAATGTAGTTATAGGCAATACCCGGAAAATCATATGCACTGTTACCGTTTCCCTTTCTATCAGATGTTAATAATACATTTCCATTAACTGTTCCATTATTTCCATTACCGCTCAGGTCGTTGGCATTTCCATTAAATGGATAATATGCTATTAAACCATCTGTTGGAACGGGAACTGTGTTATATTCTGCAATTACCTGAAAAGCGAAACTTTCATAAGTTAGCCAAGAAAATAACATACCAGCGAGATTTCCACCTGTTTCTATTGTTTTTTTAATTATCAAAACGTGTTCTATTGCTGCGTCTGCGTCTGGAATTAATAAATTCTGACTTTCTTCAACCAAAAAATCTTTGAATTTATCACAAATTTCACTCGCTATTCTTGTAAAACCAGTCATTCCGTTGTTATATTCAGTTTTCATTAAAAGCATAAAATAAGTATCAGACATCAATTTGTAAACAAATGCGTTAAATCCTTCTGCGTCTACTAAAATATCTACAATTCCGATTGATTGATAAATAAAATTGATTAGCATTGTTTTATCGTCAATTTCGGGACTTAACACAACGATTGCGTTATTTGTTTTTGAAACTTCTAATTCAATATTTTCTAATTTTGCTTTATCCCAAGTCATATCATCAAAATGGCTCAGACCTTCTGTAAATAATAATTTTGTGTCGATAAAGTAATCTTTCAAACCCGACCAAGAAGTAAATGTTCCTGCAAATTTTCCAACATTCATCGGTGGAACATAATATTTTATGTCGCTCGTGTTCCAATATGCCAATCCGTCGTTAGAAAACCAGCCTTTACCTAAACCTAAATATATTCCGTTTTCATTATAGGCAGTGCAATTTAATTTCCAAGTATTTGATGTTTCGTTAAATACAGAACTTCCTATGTCAAGTCTTACGCCGTTGTATCTGTCATTTAACAAATAAGGTTGAGATTTAGTGCTTTTAGTCGTTATGTATTTATTTGAACTGTTTGTGTTTGTTGATTTATTTTTTGATAAATCTAATTCCGTTATCATAAAATTTGCAACGGTTTGTAATTCAGTTGTCAATTCATCTAAATTCAAATTGCCGTTTTTATTTACGTTACTTGCAATTGCAGTTTCTAAATTTTTAACACTTTCGAGCGAATAAATAACATTTTTTATTGATGCAAAAGTTTCATTTGTTGCTTTTAAATAACCATAAGGCAAATAATTTAAAGCCAATGCAATAGCGGTCTCTTTGGCATTTAGTTGATAACTTGGTTCTTCTTTTACACTTTTAGTAGAATTTTTTTGAGTTGAAATAATTGAAATGTAAATTATTTTTCCAGTATTTGTATTGGTTGCTATTAAAATATTACTCGCACTAATCTCAAAATCACCGTCGGAATTTGGCGATGTATTCTCAAAATAATTTGTAATTTTTATATCCGAATTGTCTAAACCATCGGGTATATCAATCATATTTTCGCCATTTGGATTTATTTCATCATCATTGTCTTTTTTACAAGATGATACAGTAAATATTACTGCCAAAAGCATCACTGCTAAAATTTTAAAATTTCTCATAATCATTAATTTTTATTGTGTGTAACGAGTCGCTAAAAGAACTTTGTATTAGGTTTATACGGCTTCCAGGTCCATAGTTTTATATATTATCGGTCATTTTTAGGGCCGATAGACGAACATCCGCGTTTTGGTAACTGTTTTTAATTCATGTCGTTTTTACGTCTGAAAATCCTGTTCACTATCACCACACTCAAATATAATAGTAGCTCCTGAACAAACGTTTGCCCGCCAGATAAACCCTGCCGCCATTTGTACACGAATGTTGAGTCATTACATAATTAGATAGATGCACCACATTCAAAAACCCCATTCCATATATATCTGCCAACAAGGCTGGAAGGGATAATTGTTCCAGTCTGTGAAAATACGGGCTGATAAAAAGTAGACCCTAAAACAATGGCAGTAGTAAAGAATCGCGTTATTTGGCTTTTCATACGCCCAAAATTAGTCAGACCTAATCTGTTTGCCAAATTCTGTCCAACTATTTAAGGTCACACTTTGAAACCGCAACTGCAACAGGTAAGAGAACTTACCGGAGGAAAAACACGGAAGGCCATTGTGGACCGTGGATACAGAGGAAGTGAAAAAATAGGGATCACAGATGTAGTAATGCCAAAGACACTAAAACGTGAGAGCTACTACCTGAAAAAGCAAAGAGAGGCCCAATGTCGATCAAGAGCAGGAATAGAAGGATTGATATCACACTTGAAACATGATCACCAAATGCTCAGAAATTACCTCAAAGGCACAGCCGGAGAACAAATCAACACATTATTGGCTGCTTCGGCATACAATATGATGAAGTGGATGAGGTTAAAACGACAAGAGTTTTTGTTTTTTCTTTTCCGATGGTATTACCAGGCAATCTTTTTTGCCCTAGTAAATATCCAAAGCATTTGAAGCAACAAAAAAAGTGAATTAATAAGGATCAACTATTTAACCTCGGTACTTTTGAAACCAAGGAATTCTTTAAGGTAGTCTTGTAGAGTTGCATTATTGGTCGGACTTTCGTCTTTGATCTTTAGGAAGCGAATGGGATTACATATCTATTGTTCATAAATTTTATTTCGATTTCTTGCTTTTGTTAAATATTTATTAGGTATTTTAGTAGAATATATTACAACGTATAAATTTTTTATCAGAGGTCTGGTTATCGGGTCTGGATTGGACGAGGTGTGTATGGTTTAGGTAGCCTTTATATTAAGTGATGTGAAGGATTGTTGTTTCATGGTATTTTTAGGGAAATGCTAGTTTTTAAAAAATAATATAGTGGGATCTTATAAGTTTCGGGCTTCATTTGACTGGTGGAGTTTCGGTCTGGTTTCCACACTTCTCCCGTCAAAAATAACACGCAACATTTATTCGCCTATTTATACCCTCATGATCCAAAAACAAAAACCACATTACCTGCTCTTACAAATGAGTTATGGGCAAGGCATTTTCTAATTGAACATATAGCGAAACACATGGAACTTCAATCTGGTTAACTTCCGTCTATTTTACAAATACAAATAATGGAGTTGCAGTTGGAAACTCAGGAAAAATACTTAAAACCTCAAATGGAGGAATTGACTGGACAGTTGTCACATCCGGAACCTCAAATCAGTTGTCTGAAGTTCACTTTCCAGATAATAGTACAGGATATATTGTTGGTGATAGTGGAACTATTCTAAAAACAACCCTCCGGAATTAGGTGGTCAATATCACTGGAATTTGCACCCTGATACATAAAACAATAAACCATGAAGACAACAAATGTTACAAAAACCCTCATTCTTGTCCTGGCTTTCTGCCTGCCGCTCCTTTCGTGTAAAAAAGACAAGACAACATCGAATGATGAAACAGCAGCGATCATAGCGGACGCCTATATCTATGCCTACCCGTTGATCCTGATGAAAATCACAGAAAACAAGATGACCAATGTTCTGCACCCAACAACAGGTATCGGCTGCGCGCCTGTCAATCAGTTCTCACATTGTCATACGATGCCGGATTACACTTTTACAGATGTCGTCTCGCCAAACGTAGACACTTTCTATTCGTTAGCATGGCTGGACCTGAATGGGGAACCGATGGTTGTATCTGTCCCCGACGCAACCTTATATTCACCCGAAGGTGATCCGTGGAGGTATTATTTGTTGCAGATTATGGATGCCTGGAGCAATGTGTTTGCATCACCGGGCGTAAGAACAACTGGTGCCAGTGCCAACACTTTCCTGATTTCGGGGCCGAACTGGTCGGGAACAGTGCCCGGAGGTATGAATCATTATTTATCCCCGACCAATACGGTATGGATAAACGGCAGAACAATGGTCGAAGATCAAAATGATGCAAATACCGTCATCGCTTTTCAAAACGCCATCAAAATAATGCCATTGTCTGCCTGGCCAGGGACTTATACTCCCCCCGCCGGGGTAATTAATGACAGCATCGACATGGTTACTCCACCGGTAAACCAGGTTGCAAATCTGCCGGTTCAAAAGTATTTTCAACTATTATGCGATTTGATGGTAAAAAATCCGGCTGCCCCATGTGATAGTTTGATGGTTCAGAAGCTGAGAAGAGTGGGCATTACCCCCGGCGGGAAATTTGACCTTTCAAAGTTTTCAGAATCCGAACAGGCTTCCATTGAAAACGGATATGCTGATGGTAAATCAAACCTGGCAAATTCAGGCCAGACAATTCAAAAGACAGTCACAAACGGATGGGGGTATATTTTAAAAGATATCGGGACATACGGAAATAATTACAGTACAAGAGCCTATGTTGCAATGATCGGGCTGGGAGCCAACCTGCCGGATGATGCCGTGTACCCGACCTGCGATGTGGACAACACTGATCAGCCGCTGAACAGCAGCCATCAATACACCATAACATTTCCCGCAGGACAAACGCCACCGGCAAACGGATTCTGGTCGATCACATTGTACAACAACCAACAATTCCTGGTGCAGAATCCGATCAACCGTTATGCTATCGGCAGTTACAGCAACCTGCAATATAACCCCGACAGCTCCTTAACGCTGTACATACAAAAAGACAATCCCGGCGGGGCAAAGGAATCCAATTGGCTCCCGGCCCCGCAAACCGATAACAGTTCTTTTAATTTCATGATGCGGATCTACTGGCCGGGTGAAACTGTTTTAAGCAATCAATGGAAGACCCCCGGTGTTATAAAGAATAACTGATCTTTCATTGATCGCCGGGACGTTTATTAACAGTCCAAAAAAATAGCGGATTCAAGATGCCGACGGATTGGCTTGGATTTGCAACAGTGGTTTTTATTTAACCGGACTTGCTGGGCTTGTAGTAGGTTTCTGGAAGGAAGGTGCCGGCGGGTTTATTTCCCTTGCCGGATTTGTTCTGGCATCCGTATTTATGATCATTGACCCTCAATTGACTTTCAACATTATCGCCCTGGTCATCATATTGATACCCAAGATCCTTTACCTGGCGTACTGGTGGGGATCCCGAAAAGTTACCACCTGATAACCGGAAGGCTTATTTCAATTGTTCATCTTATTTCTACGTCCCTTTCTTCACAAGAAGAAACATTAACAAAATGAACATTGTATATAAGCAGAAATGAAAAAACCTGATTGAAACTTTGAGCAGTAAGGAGAGCGTAGAAAATCAACCACTTACGAAGAAATTTGTAAGTGGTTTTTTATTGTCACGCCAGATTCACACCAGAAAGGTATGATCCCAAAATTTTTACGATTGGATTATATCCTTTCTGGTTATTATGCTGAATTTTATTAGTTTTGTACGGGACAAAGCTAAGTTTTATGACTAAGCGAATGATCTATATGACACTTTTTGGACTCTTACAGATCTGTCCGCCAACACGCAATATTATGAAAGAGGATATGCCACAAACAACGTTAGGACTGCCTATGGTAACCAGGTTACTTATACAGCATTAGCAAATGAGCCGACGATTATTACAACGGCTGTATCTGCAATAACACAAAGTACTGCCACTTATCCATCCTAAACGAATTTGGAAGATATTTACTAAATCACAACTTTTCATCGAGACCCTATGATTTATTGTCTTGATAATGGCATAACAACTATATAAGCAGTATAATATCAATATCTTAAAGATATGAAAAACATGTATTTATCATCAAGTTATTAACACTAAGCACGGAATTTCAATTTGCTAAAACAATTGTGATGTTCCAAGAAAAACAATTTACTGATTTAAAGATTTCAAAAAACTAAAATAGATTATTATGTTGAAATACTTGGCATTTTTTTGGTTGGCATTTTGTTTCGTTCTTTTTTCTTTCAATTCATCAATTGCACAAGAAAACATTACCTATGTTTTGTGTACTAAAACCGGATGTCAGGTACAAAAAATTTCTACAGCGTTTGGCGCTGAAATTCGTGGTAAATGTGTTGGCGGGTTTGCAGAAGGTTCATGTACTATAACATATTATTCAAAAGGTGTCTGGAAAAAAATTGTATATAAAGGAAATGTTTCGAAGGGCATTATTACAGGAAAAGGGAAATGGACAATTAATTATGAAGGTCAATCTCTTTTAGAAACTTCTTATGAGGGAGACTTTGTTAACGGTAGATATGAAGGTCAGGGGAAATTAAAATTCCTTTATAGTAATAAAACTAAAATAACGCAAACAGGTACGTTTAAATATGGTATGCTTGAAGGACAAGGTGAACAAATTGATCAGAACGGTAATATTTATAATGGGGAATGGAAATGGGGTAGTTACCATGGACAGGGGAAATATACAAGTAAAGAAGGTGTTTATGATGGGTCGTTTATAAATGGGAAGTATGATGGTCATGGGAAAATGGTATGGGCTAATGGCAATTGGTACGAAGGAAATTATATCAATGGATACAGAGAAGGATATGGTACATTTCACACATCTTCATCCGATCAAAAAGGCTATTTCATGAGGGATGCTTTTATAGGAGCATCTATTCCAGAATATGTTGATACAACAAATATTAGATATGTTTCCAATCCCGAAATGTTGCCTCCCGTAAGTAAAATCAGTTTTTACAATTGGGAAGGCACTCCAACTTTTTCTAATCAGAGCCAGGAAATCGCATTTAAAGATTACAGTTTTGATTTACATACATTATTGAAGATAAATAAGAATACTACAGATGATAATAATGATGTAAAAGGTAATCATTATCGGGTAAGTAAAAACAAAAAATATTATGTTGATCACAATCATGCGCGAAAGGACGTCTTTACCGTCTACAATTCTTCGGGAACCCCTGTTAATGTAATTTACTCAGATTATGGATTTTATAATGGCCGCTGGGATCAATATGAAGTTTCGTATTCACTTCAAAAACTTTATGCTTTCAGTGAATTTACATTAGGAGAAAATCGTTCTAATGATCCGCCTTATTTTAGAATTCATTATTTTACTAAAAACCTTCCGGTTTTATGTGAAAGAAGAGATATTTCTGGTTCTTTTACTATTACTAAGGATGACAAATATATTCTCCTTATGGATGGCAACAATCCCAGAGTTCTGGATCCGAACAATTTGAACACGCTTGGTACATTTAATAATATCGGACCGAGAGCTACCTATTTTGATAACAATGAAAACGAAATTATTCTGGAGTGTAGTTTTCATAGCCATGATAGTAACAACCCTAAGGGTTATTGGACTTCTTATCTTCAATATTATCAATTTAATAACAAAGTATTAGAATATATTGGTGAATTCCCTGAAAAAAAGTATCAAACTATTGTTGTAAATGATGTGATAATTGGGGCCGATAGATATAGAATTTTTGATAACTACGTCATAATCTATTATGAAAATTGGTGGGATCATAATGGTTATTTACGTATTTATAACAAAAAGACAATGGATTTGCTTTATTCATTTAAATATATAAGCTATTTTAATTTAGAATCTATGAAAAATGTCGACTTAAAAAGTCAAAAAGATTTAAATGGATGCCTGATAAAAGATGTTTTTGGAGAAGACTATATAAAGCCCAATAACGATTTAAGCGCATTTCTGGCCGTAGAATATAGTACTGAAAGAATATTGAACGGAGAAAAAAAATTAGTTTTATACAATACCTCAGATTCAGTTGCAGGACAAAAAGCAGTTATTGATCTCAATCCAATAGCTACAAAAGAACGTCTTGAGAGTGATAAAAAGCAATTGGAAGCGAGAAAAAGACAGAATCAATTTAATCAGGATATTAATATTACCGATCAATTTATTTTTGTTGTAAACTCTCTTGATGGGAAAGATATGGCTGAGTATATTAATTCTTCTTCGGCAGATGCCATGCAAACATGGGATAACGTAAATATTTTTATAGGTGGTACTATAAAGAATACCGGAAAAGAGACTTATAAAGTACGCGTAGCAGGAAAAGTATTATTCAGGAGTGTAGTTACTGCATTATGGATTTTCAGCGAATCACAACCTACATCAAGTTCTGAAATGTATACTTTGTTTGAGATTAAACCAAACGAAACTAAGCCTTTCTTATTCGTTAACAGAAACGTAAACTCTGGATATTTTCTGAAGGGTTCAGGAATAGGAAAACGTTTAATTTTAGATGATCCATCATTTTCTTTTAATACAAGCGAATATACAGGTGAAATATCGAAAGGTGTAATTGATGGGGAAGAAAAACTTATTTCAGAATTTGTAAAAAACGGAAACATACAAGCGAAAAAACAAGGTTTTGTAAACTCCTTTTACGGCAGAGATAATTCGGTAATAAATGTTTATTATTATGGTACTGAAAATAGTTCTATTTTCACGCTGTATGATTCAAATAATATTAAAATCTGTGATTACAAAAGTTCGAAAACAACTGAAAGTAGTTGGGCACGATTTGTAGTAGATGAAAATAAAACGTATTATATTGGTATCCTGGACAAGAAATATAAAGTTACTACTCATAATGGGATTACTCAATTATTTATAGATAAAAACGGAACTCCTACCGTGGAATATCAAAGTAAGTAATTTGTTGATCCATAACAATTATTACAATTATAAATCTTGCTGACATAAAAACAAAATCCCTGGTGCTGGCAATATCAGCCATCGTGCTGGTTATGTAGGAAGCCTCAATATCTGCCATCAAATGTTCGAAATCCAGCTCGTTGAAATCTTAGTTGAAATAGAGTCAGGTTGACATCAGATCGGTGTGAATTAACACACAATTCAAACTTAAACAGGACTACTAAGACTGATAAGAGTGAATGATTGAAGAACCTCGCTTTAAAACGCGAGGATTCTCCGATCCAAGCGGAATTTTTATTTTTTTGCAATGCGCTCGCGGGATTCAATGTTTTATACAAGTTGGAAGGAAGTTATTGTCCTGCAACTTTCGCAAGTAAGGGGAGCTGGTTCAAGTGCCAAGTGTCAAATAACTGGGACTTGACACCTGGCACTTGTTTGAGACTCAGCCGACGGAAACGCCGGCTTTTTCTTTTAGGGGCAATAGATTTGGTGACTGCAACTTTTCCTCCCGTTAGGCTGATAATTATTCTCTGAAAAGGGATGATTTAAATATTGTTTATATTTGACCAGTTGTTCAAACCATTTGTTTAATCGATATGGTTAAAATAGAAGTTTAATTGTATGGTACACAAGGACAAGAAAACAGAACAACGGATCTTTGAGGCTGCAACAGAGGAATTTCTCCAGAAAGGTATGGATGGCGCAAGGATGCAGGATATTGCGGATCGAGCCGGAATACATAAATCCCTACTGAACTATTACTTCCGTTCAAAAGAGCGATTGTTCAATGCTGTGTTTGAAGCACTCTCCCTTCAAATGCAGGAAAAGTTAACCCCGCTTTTCGATGATACTGTTCCACTTGAAGAAAAATTGCGCCTTTTTTTTACTGAGCATATTTTATTCTTTCAGAAGAATCCCCGGCTTCCGCTTTTCTTCCTGAATGAAATTGCCCGAAATCCGGAAATGATCAGAACCAATTTACAAAAACTCGATGTTGAAAAAGTTTTTAAGGTACTCAATGACAACGAGATTCCAGAAACCAATGAAATAACACGCAGGAAAGAGTTCCTCATTCAGATATTGACAAGCATTTTCTCGATAAGTGCTTTCCCATTCGTTGCAAAAGGAGCCCTCGACATAATATTCGAACGATTGGGTTTGAGTTTCGAAGATTACATCGAACAACGGAAACAATTTGCAGTGGAATTTGCCTTTGCAGCCCTGAAGAATATGAGATCACAAAATTGATAAGCAAAAATCAACGAGATGATTGACAGAATCTTTGTAAAAAGAAAGACAAGCTTGAAATTCAAGCTCATGGCGTTCGCCCTTTTCCTTTATCTCCCGAATATTGTCGGTGCCCAGTCGATAACAGTGCTAAACCTCGATAGTTGCTATTCAAGGGCTGTCAGGAACTATCCTTTGATCCGGCAATATGATCTGATCGAAAAATCAAAGGATTATACCATTTCAAACGCCAATAAAGCCTATCTGCCCCAGGTTAGTCTTACGGGGATAGGTGCGTATATCATCAGCGGATTACCCAGCATCAGTCTGCCAAATACTGAGGCTCCGAATCAAAGTGATTTACAATTTATCGGTATTGCAATGATCAACCAGCTGATATGGGATGGTGGGGCTACCCGTTCGCAGAAGAATGTGGCAAAGGCCACCGCTGGCGTTGACAAAGCAACAGTAGATGTATCATTGTATGATATCCGGGAGCGTGTCAACCAGTTATATTTCGGAGTTTTAGTGATCGATGAACAATTAAAGACACTGGCGATACTGAAGGAAAGTCTTGGCAGAAGCCTGAACAATGTAAAACTGACCAAGGAAAATGGGTTGACTGATCAACCGGATGTTGATCAGGTGAAAACCGAACTTCTTAATGTAGAGCAAAGAAAAATCGAATTTGACTTCACCAGAAAGGGTTATGTAGTGATGCTGACTTTCATGACCGGATCCGTAATACCTGAGTCAGCAAAGTTCGAAATCCCGGTATCCCTTGAATCCTATTCCACGCTGGTAAATAACAGGCCCGAGTTGAGTTTTTATGAAAACCAGATCAAACTTGTCGAAGCATCATCTTCATTTGATAAGGTAAGCGTAATGCCCAAAATAGGATTACTGGGAGCCGGCATTCTTATTGAACCCGGGATTAGTTTTGCATCAACAACTATGTCCTCACTGGCTCTTGCAGGATTGAGTATCTCCTGGAACACATCCGGAATTTACAAGTTATCGACAAACAATAAGATCAACAAAATAAAAACGGAAAGAATTAATAACCAGCGGGAAACTTTCCTGTTCAACAACAATCTTCAACTCAAACAGGTTTCAAGCGAAATCGATAAGCAAAAAGCCATTCTCAGCAATGATAACGAGATTGTTTCACTTAGAGGCAAAATAAAGAATGCCTACCAGGTAAAATATGATAATGGTATGTGCTCCATCAACGATCTGATTACAGCCATTAATAAAGAGAATGAATCCATCAGCACAAAGTCCCTGCATCAGGTTCAACTCCTTATGAGTTTGTATAATTATAAGACAAAAACGGGTAATTAATCCAAATCACTTAATAATGTAAATATGAAAGTAAAGTTCTCCGTATTTTCAGCCATCAGCCTGTTCATTATTGCATGCAGCAGTAACAGGAATGAATTCGACGCTTCGGGAAATTTTGAAGCGGTGGAAACAATTATTTCAGCCGAAGCTAACGGAAAAATCCTTGCATTTGACATAACTGAAGGGCAGGACCTAAAAAGGGACCAGGTGATCGGGTATATCGATAGCACCCAACTTTACCTCACCAAACTGCAACTGGCGCAAAACCGGAAAGCAATCCTTTCCGGCAGGCCCGATATTAAGATCCAGTTGGACGCCCTGCAAAAAGAACTTGAGAATGCCGTATCCGATAGGAACCGGATTGAGAACCTGGTGAGAGGCGAGGTTGCTTCGCAAAAGCAACTTGATGACGCCAATTCAAGAATTGCGGTCATCCAGTCAAAAATCGAAGCACAGAAAAGCGCTCTGAACACCAGTTCAAATTCGCTGACAGAGCAAAGCAGCGCGGTTGAGATTCAGGCTGCCCAAGTCGAAGATCGGCTTCATAAATGCAGAATCATCAACCCGGTCGCCGGCACCGTTCTGGTAAAATATGTCGAACCGTTTGAAATGGCTGTACAGGGCAGGCCTTTATATAAGATTGCCAGCATGGATACCTTGGTGATGCGGGTTTACGTTAGTGCAACCCAGCTATCGCAGATCAAAATAGGTCAAAAGGCCGAAGTATATGTTGACAAGAGTAAGAAAGACTATAAAAAGTATGACGGAACCATCAGCTGGATATCTTCAACAGCCGAGTTCACGCCGAAAATAGTGCTGACAAAGGAAGAACGGGTTACACTGGTATATGCGATAAAGATCCTGGTTAAAAACGACGGATTCCTTAAAATCGGCATGCCCGGGGATGTAAGCTTTGAAAGATAGGTCATGTTGGAAGATAATATTGTATCGGCGAAGAACCTTTCCAAGTCATTCGGAACCATAAAGGCTTTAAAAGATATCTCTTTCGATGTAAAAAAGGGAGAGATTTTTGGTTTTATTGGACCCGATGGTTCCGGCAAAACAACACTCTTCAGGATAATAACAACGCTCCTGCTCCCCGATGAAGGTGTAGTTACCGTATCGGGTTTAGACAGCGTGAAAAATTACAAGGAAATTCGCAGAAGCGTGGGTTACATGCCTGGAAGGTTTAGCCTTTACATGGACCTTACCGTAGAAGAAAACCTTGAATTCTATGCCACTGTTTTTGGAACGACAGTCAGGGAGAATTATGATCTTATTGCAGGAATCTATTCACAGATCGAGCCGTTCAAAAAAAGGCTTGCAGGCAAACTTTCAGGTGGAATGAAGCAAAAATTAGCTCTTTCCTGTGCATTGATCCATAAACCGGCCTTGCTTATACTGGATGAGCCTACAACCGGTGTGGATGCAGTATCCAGGGTAGAATTCTGGGAAATGCTGCATAACCTTAGGGCGTATGGTATTACGATCATGGCTTCAACTCCTTATATGGACGAGGCCATGAGGTGTGACCGGGTGGCTCTGATCCAGGCAGGCAAGATTCTTTCCGTCGATAAACCGGAATTGATAAAAACCGGATTCACCCGGAAGCTTTTCAGTATCATGGCAAATGAAAAATCTAAACTTATCAAGGCATTGAGGAGTTATCCTGATATGGTCACTGCATATCCCTTTGGTGAATCAGTGCATGTCACCTTTAAAACCAACGATCCTGGTAATTCAATCTGTGAATACCTGAAAGGAATGGGCATTACGGATGTTAAGATCACTGAAACGAAGCCTGGTATAGAAGACAGGTTTCTTGAACTGATGGAAAAATAGCTCCACGAAAGGTGGGAGAAAACAGTAGACATGAATAACAAAGTAATATCTGTTCGAAACCTCGTCAAAAAGTTTGGCAGTTTTATAGCCAATGACAATCTTAGTTTCGAAGTGGACCAAGGTGAAATTTTTGGTTTTCTTGGAGCAAATGGAGCAGGAAAAACCACGGCAATCCGGATCCTTTCAGGCCTTTCAAGTCCGACTTCCGGAGAAGTCATTGTGGCCGGGTTTGATGCGCGGAAAGAACCTGAGAAAATAAAAAAGAATATAGGTTACATGTGCCAAAAGTTCTCCCTATACGAAGACCTGACTGTTAAAGAGAACATCATGCTTTACGGTGGAATTTACGGGATGAAAAAATCATTGATTCGAGAAAGAACCAAAGACCTTCTGGGACGGCTTAATTTCGAGGAATATAGCGACAAACTCATCGCTGATCTTCCATTAGGGCTAAGGCAGAAACTTGCGTTTTCCGTTGCAATTCTCCATGAACCCAGGATCGTTTTTCTCGATGAACCTACTGGTGGTGTAGATCCAATCACCAGGCGCCAATTCTGGGAAATGATCTATGAGACTGCGGACAGGGGCATCACGGTGTTTGTAACGACGCATTACATGGATGAAGCGGAATACTGCGACAGGATTTCCATCATGAATGAGGGTAGGATCGTTGCACTGGATACTCCCATTGAGTTAAAAAAACAATTCAATGCGAATTCCATAGAGGAAGTGTTTATCCGGATAACCCGTCCGGTAAAAAACTAGTTTATGAAACGATTCCTTGTATTTGTAAAAAAAGAATTTCTGCATATCTTCCGGGATAAAAGGACACTTGTCATATTGTTCCTGATCCCTGCGGCCCTTTTGCTCTTATTCGGTTTTGTCGTTAGTATGGACTTGAAAAATGCCCAGGTTTCTTTTCTGGATTTATCAAACGATGAAATCACTCAACAATTAACCTATAAGATATGCTCTTCGGGCTTTTTCGGAAAAGGTGAAACCCTTCATAATTATGATGATGTTGACCGTGTGTTGAAGGACAGCAAAACCAAGGCTGTTATCATATTTGAGAAGGATTTCAGTAAAAAATTATTCAGTGAAGGAAAGGCTTCCCTCAATATCATTGCTGATGGTTCAGAACCCAACATGGCTTCAATGACCACAAACTATCTATCCGGTATCATTACTGATTTCAACAGGCAGCAGGCAGGCATGTCTGCCTCCGGCATTTTCCTGGTACAGCCGGAGGTGAGAATGTTTTACAATCCTGCCTTAAAGGGTCAACATATGTTCGTACCGGGTGTAATAACCATGATCATGATACTGATCTGTGCCTTAATGACATCCATCACGATTACCCGTGAAAAGGAATTCGGGACCATGGAGGCTTTACTGGTTTCACCGCTGAAGCCGCTTCAGATTATCCTTGGGAAGATTATGCCCTATTTCATTCTTTCATTCATTGACATAATCCTGATCTTAATACTTTCCTGGTATGTATTCGAACTGCCTATCAAAGGAAACCTGTTTTTATTGCTGGCAGAATCCATGCTCTACATCCTCATGAGCCTTTCAATCGGCATACTGATCTCCACAGTCGCTAAGACCATGCAGCAAGCCATCTTCATATCGTTAATCGGCATGATGCTCCCCACAGTTCTGCTTTCAGGATTCATTTTCCCCATTGAAAACATGCCCGCAGTCTATAACTGGGTAAGCGCAGTCTTACCCCCAAGGTATTTTGTTACGATCCTCAAAAATGTCATGATTAAAGGAACAGGATTCATGTATGTATGGAAAGAGACACTGATACTTTCACTATTCACAGTGGCAGCGATAATTTTTAGTATAAGGAAATTCAAGATAAGACTTCAATAAGGATTGAGGAGCATTGGTAATGAGGACAATATTATACCTGATAAGAAAAGAGTTTCTTCAGATCTTCCGGGACAAGTTCATTGGAAAGGCAATCTTTGCCATTCCCATTGTTCAGATGTTGATATTGGTGCCTGCAGTCACTTTCGAGATCAAAAATGTTAAACTATGTGTCATTGATAAAGACATGACAACCGAATCGAGAGGCCTTGTAAACAAACTTGAGGGATCGACATTTTTTAAAGTCAAATATGCAACCTTTTCCGAAGAGCAGGCTAATCGGTTGATGCACCAGGATAAATGCGATCTGGTCCTTCAGATCCCGAAGGGTTTCGCCAAAGAAATTGGGAATGGAAATCCCAGTAAACTGATGGTCTCGGCGAATGCTATAAATGCGGCTAACGCACAGATGTCGTGGGCTTATCTTAACGGCGTGATCAGGGATTACAACTTAAGTCTCATTGAACGCAATCCAACGGCAAATGCAGGGATGGGTTTACCTCAGATCCGGATCGTAAACAGATATTGGTACAATGAATTGTTGGATTATAATTTTTATATGCTTCCTGGAGTGCTTGGAATTCTTGTCCTTGCTATCGGGTTTATCCTTGCGGGGCTCAATCTGGTAAAGGAGAAAGAAAGTGGAACCATTGAGCAGATGAATGTCACCCCCGTCAAAAAGTACCAGTTTATGCTCTCAAAAATAATTCCCTTCCTCATCATCGGGTTGATCGATTTGGGCTTGGGATTAACTTTAGGAAAGTTGATCTTTGGTGTCCCCTTCGAAGGCAGCGTTGCCTTGCTTCTCTTGTGTTCCACTATTTTTATGATCGCTGTGCTTGGTCTGGCCCTCGTAATATCCACTTTCTCGTCGACACAACAACAATTCATGTTTACAGGTTTCTTCTTCATGATCATTTTTATGCTGATGAGCGGTATCTTCACTCCGCTGGAAAGTATGCCTACCTGGGCACAGACGATCAACCTGATCAATCCTGTAGCGTACATCATGAAGATAAACCGGATGATTATGCTCAAGGGATCCGGATTTCAGGATATAAGCAGGGAGTTCTATGCTCTTCTTATTATAGCTGCTGTTTCAACAACTCTTGCTATTAACCGTTACAGGAAGACGGCATAATTGGCAAGAACACCATGATTCCTTTCGCTAAATGTATTATAGTCAGGTTGACATCAGGTCGGTGTAAATTTACACCAAAGTAAACTTAAACAAATCAGCCTCAATCGAGATAGCTCACCTAATCAATGTGTTAAGGAGGAAATAAGCGAGTTGAAGATACTCCATCGTGCTTCGTCAAACCGAAACAAGGTGATAAGATCAAAGCAATTTTACTACTTGACCAGAGATACGAATACGATGAGATTGCACGGATTCTTTTGATAGACCAATCTACGGTATGGCGTTGGTATGAATCATTCATCACTGAAGGCTTCACTGGGTTACTCAAAAACAATTACATTGGAGGCATCTGTAAACTGACCGAAGTTCAACTTGATAAACTTATTGAATCCCGCGAGCGCATTCCCCGCGGCTTGACGCGGGGTTGGCGAGCAAAAAAATAAAAATTCCGCCTGGATCGGAGAATCCTCGCGTTTTAACGCGAGGTTCTTCAATTTTTTCCGTCACCTGGAAAAATACAGGCCAGAATTACAAACTTTAATGACCGATAATTTTCAATTCATCCAGGCTTGATTTTTTGCAAACCTGTTTTCACTCAGTATATTAAAGGGCGTTGTTGTCAGAAAATTTAATAATTTTGTTTTATGCTAAAACGACTCGTCATTTTTTTTGCAACCCTTCTTGCCGGTGGATGTTTCGGGAATGATATCATCACCCTGTCTTATATCACCAACGATATTCAGTACAGCAAGGTGCGCGACAAATTGTACGCGATCGTGGATGCCATGGACCCGGAATACGGGAACCAGCTGATCGAAATCAATGTGCTGACGGGAGCGGTGGAGCGGTCGCAATTTGTGGGGAGTGTACCGGCCATGATGCGGCTGACGTCGGATGAGAACTATGCCTGGATCTCGTTCTGGGGGACGCCTTACGTAAAGCGGGTTGACCTGAACAGCTTCGTGGTGGACAAGGAGGTCTACCTGGGTCCGTCGAAACTCTACAATTCGCCGAACCATGTGCTCACGACGGTTTATGCCTTTAATTTTACCGTGATGCCGGACCAGGATAACCAGTTGGTGATGGGGTTAACAAGGCCATTCACATTCGATTTTGAGGCAGTGTCGCTCTATAAGAACGATACGATCCAGCCAAAGCAGATGGGCCCGTATGCCACTATGAACCATCCGTCCTGTCTTGAGCCGGTATCGAACGGAGCCTATATCATCGGTCATTATCAGAGCAGCGCAAACAGTTACTACTCCACCCTCAGGGTGGTTGACGATGGCCTTGTCTACCTGAGAGAGCAGGAGACACCCATCGAGGGCATGCGGCGGAACTGGTTCAAGGTGCACAACGACACGCTCTATACCGCCGTTGGGGATATTTTTGATGCCACCGACACCTCTGCGCTGAAGATGCTGGGCAACTGTAAAAATGACATCATTGACGACAGATACGGCTTTGCTTTTTCAGAGTTCAACCAGTCGTTTGTCTACCCGAACATCAACAAGCCGGCGCTGAACCTGACCTTTTACAACAAAAACACTTTCGTGGCTTTCGATTCGGTTTACCTGTTCGACTACAACTATTCCAAGCTGATGCTTATCCTGGATCTGGAAGTGATCCGCGACAACCGGTTTGCCCTACTCATCGGCAAGGATTACGGCCAGTTCACTATCTGCATCGTCGAGATAAATTCTTCGGGGATCGGCCCCGTTAAACCCGAAAACGCAGTTGAAATATTCCCCAACCCTGTCGCGGGAAAAATGGTTGTCCGAGGATTCCCAATGCACAAGCGGATTGATGTGTACGATCTCGCCGGAAAACTGATCGGCAGCTTCGAAACGGATGGGGTGAAAGGTGAGATCGACCTGGGTGACTATCGTCGCGGCACCTACCTGGTGAAGGTGACCGACAGAGAGGGCAAAGAGAACGGTGTAGTCAGAAAAATCGTTGTACAATGATGAAAAAGATATTCGCCTTTCTGCTCCTAATGACCTGTTCGGCAGGTTATGCACAAACCATCAAGGTGAAGATCGATGCGGCCTGCGTGGCTTACAACCCCCTGTACAACAAAGCCTTCGCTGCCGTTTGGCACGGCGACTCCCTTTATCCCAATACCTTGCTTCAACTCAACCCCTACAACGGCACTGTCGAAAAAACACTCCCGCTGGGCGGCGAGCCTTATGCCATGGAGTTCACGCCGGACAAACGGCATCTTTATCTCTCCTATTACACGCTGCCAAAGATCGTCAAGATCAACCTGGAGCAGTTTACCATCGTGCAGACCATCGACCTGGGGCCCTTTACGGCCCTGGACTTTGCCATCCTGCCTGTCAATGAAAATGTGCTGATTGTCGCACGTGGAGATGGATACCCGCGTAACGTAGTCATGTATAAAGATGGCGTGCTGCAGCCAAAGCAGGTAAGCAACGGCATTGAATACCCCTCATCGGTATGTATCAAGGCCGACGGAACAAAGGTCTATGCGCACAACGGAATTAATACCGGGTTTAACGGCCACATCATGGATATCGCTGACGATGGCATCGAGTTCAATGGCATCATCTGGGACTACATGATACCCTCTTTTGGCGACATCAGGATACATGATGACCTGCTGTACGATCAGGGGGGCAATCTCCTGGATGCTTTTTCGGATACACTGCCCATCACCCGGGCCGAGATGCCGCTCTACAAGATCAACGATTTGTGGGTCAGCGGGTATGAATATTCACCCCTTCACGGCTGCTACATATACGCGCACACAAATAACGATAAGCTCTATCTCAGCTTTTTCCATGGTGAACATTTCAACTATCTCGGGTCGCTTGCTCCGGGTGTTTGGTGTGATGCCGTGCACGACCTGGATGTGGTGGATGAGAGTCATTTTATCGTGGTGGCCTATGATACCTGGGAACACAATTCAATTTATTTTTATCACAATAACAATAAGAGCAGGATGTTCCTTAATCCGAAAGCGGAAATAGAGAAATGGTGAAATGGTGAGATGATGAAATAGGTAGTAAGGTAGCGAAGTAGCGAAAAATCATATCTTTTTTCAATCCTGGTATGGGGCACAAAGAAAAAGACTCTATGATTTATTGAAAGACAGAATTCACAATCAATATAATTTGATGAGCTTTCACAATTGCACAGAAATTCAAATCGTTAACTTATCAAAATAAATTTAGGTGGTTGCAACTTTTTCGAAGGGTCTCTTTCAATTGTTCTTGTAGTCATCAATTTTACCGTCGCATTGAAGAACCTCGCGTTAAAACGCAAGGATTCTCCGATCCAAGCGGAATTTTTATTTTTTTGCTCACTAACCCCGCCACGGGGAATGCGCTCACGGGATTCAAGTCGATGTCTTGTCAATAGTTTAGGTTTTGTGTAAACCTATTTTAGGACAAGACACAAATCGTTGATCCTAAATCCCGAAGCAAACTGGAACCACCGGAGTTCGGTAACAAAAGAGGAATATCTTTATAATTATATGGCAAAGAACCTGTATGCGATTTAATCTGACAGTCATCATGTTGTTTTGCACGGTTTGTTCATTTGCACAAACCATAGTTGACGGATTGGTGAAAGATCTCAATACAAATGAACTCTTGATTTACTGCAGTATTTCAATCAAGGGAACTACGAATGGGACGATAACAAACGGAGAGGGTACCTTCACGATCTCTGTCGACCCAAAGAAAGACACGCTACTTTTTACCTATGTCGGATACGAACCACAGGCAATCCCTGCGTCCCTTTTGCTCACCAACCCTGTTGTTCTCATGAACCGGAAGAATATTTCTTTGGGCGAGGTGGTCATTCATTCAAAGGACGACTACATTTTCGATATTCTGGAACGTTGCAGAAAGAAACTATTAAAGGATCAGACCAGACGCACAGCAAAGGTTTTCTATGGAATTGAAACACAAACCAGAGAACAGCCGGTCGAACAACTGGAATGTTATTATAACGCTTATCTGACCGGAAACAGAATTGATCAGTTGCGGTTCAAAAACGGACGCATGGGACTGGCTGTACTGGACGATCGTTATTTTTTAACGCTTAACACTTCGGTAGCAATCAGCAGGCTGAACCTGACGACCAGAAACGATAATTATCCTCTCAACCCATTGCAGTTAACCAAAAGGGAATTAAAAAAATACTACCGGGTTGAAATTGCTCCGGGCGATGATAAAATGTACAGGATAAAATTCCAGCCCAGGAAAAAGGATATCAGCTGTTTTTCGGGGGATGTATGGATCGATCATGAAAGCTTTTCGCTTATCAAAATTAACCTGACTATCGTGAATGCCGCACAGCATCCCTTTCTTCCATTGTTTCCCGTTGATTCACTTTTAAAGGTTAACCTGAACATCGGTTTTACATTTAAACAGGAAAGAGACGCCGTTTTACCGGATCATATTGATTTCAACTATGATGTGGCCTATAAAAGCGTCAGAAAAAAATCAACCGACAACCGTACTTCAGTCACCACCTGGAATATTACCACCAAAGGGCTCTTGTATTTTTATGATTATGACAATCCGTTTATTTTGCCATATTTCGAGTATGATAACGATTTTGATGATTACCGGAAAATGTCGTTCATACCGTACAATAATTTTTTCTGGAACAATATTTTCACCCTGCGTCATACCGAAAAGCAAAAGGAAAATCTGCGATTCTTTTCCGGCAGCGGCCATCTGATAAATTTCAGGGAAGGTAATTACGGCAAGGATTTCCTGAAAATTAATCAGGGGAAGGATTCCACATTTTCAAAGTTTTATGAATGGTACTATACTTTCTGGTCTCCCTATAAAAGAATACGGTTGAACAGAAACCTGTCGCAAACCAAAGTCTATCCGCAGGTAGAGATAAACAACAGCATTCAAAGCAACCTCTATCGCCTGAAAGTTCAGATTTTGCTGGATGTAATACAATCGGGCGATACCGTCCAGTGCAGTTCATACACTGTTTTTGATGCCGCCAAAACGATGTTTCATCTCCAGGAAGAACCATATACAAACCCTTTTTTAAACATCTATTTCGATATCTGTGAAATTGAAAGACGTAAGATGGAAACCGAATTCGACCTGAAACCCCGGACCGTCGACCAGGTTGATTCCATTTATAAAAAAACAGTTGAGAATATGGAGAAGGTAACCCGGCAATATCTGAAAGAGGCACAGCTTGGTAAGAATGAAAATTCACTGCGCAAGTGGAATGAATATGTGATCAAAAATCTTAATATCGATAACCTGTCCTTGTTTCCTTGAATCCCGCGAGAATGCGAGCAAAAAAATAAATATTCCGCTTGGATCGGAGAATCCTCGCGTTTTAACGTGAGGTTCTTCAATAACCAAATCAATGTGTTAAATAGGTTTGAAAGTAAGAAGAGGTTGCAACTTCTCTTTTTATAAAGATTTCCCAAAAATTTTACTAAATTGCGTATTGATCGGATCGTTGAATTCGCAATGTCAACTTTTTCTCCGGATCTCATTCTGTAATGATAAACTGGTCAGGCGGAAGGTTGATTTCTACAATTTATAACAATAGCTCAAAGAAATGAAACGACACGCTTTTTTATTGCCCTTGTTGTTCCTGATGTCCGTCACATTACTCTCCTGCAGCAAGAAAGAGGAGACGCCGACTGATCCCAACCAGCCTTTCATCGACAAGATGAAATCTGCCTGCGATTCGGTGATCAATAACACCCCTGTGCCGGGGTTGGTGGCACTGGTGGTTGATTACAAGAAAGGTATCGACTGGATCTATGCGGCCGGGGTAAGCGATAAGGTGACCGGGGCTCCGATGGATGTGAACCACACCTTCCGAATTGCCAGCAATACTAAGACATTTACCGGTACGGTACTGCTGCAACTGGTCGACGAAGGGAAGATCTCCCTGAATGACCCGCTCTCAAAATACTTCCCTGAGTATCCCCATTCCGACAGCATCACCATCACTATGCTGGCAAACATGTCGAGCGGCATTTTCGATTACTTTGATGATGAACAGTGGGTGAACACGATAAAGAATGATCCGATGCATGTGTGGTCGCCGGGAGAAATCGTTGCACTTGCCTTTTCGCACCCTTTGCTATTTACACCGGGAACTCAGTTTAAATACACCAATACTAACACAATGCTGCTGGGCATGATCATCGAACAGGTTACAGGCAACCTGCTTGAGACGGAGATAGCCAACCGCATCATTACGCCGCTGGGATTGCTTAAAACGGGATTTCTCTCTTCAGGTACCGGTTTTCCGGGTCCGCACGGACGAGGATATGACTTTGGCGAACTCGGGGTAACGGGCGATGTGACCGAATCATACGATATCACAAATACCTGGGCTGCCGGTGCGGTATATTCCACCCCGAGAGAGCTGCAAAAATATGTCGAACGATTGGTCGAAGGTGGTTTTCTCAGTGATACACTTCAGGACCACAGGCTGAACAAAGATTTTCAGTATATGAACCCGATCCAGTCTTACGGTTTATGTCTTTCAAAACTGGAGACCTTTTACGGACATAATGGCATTGTATGGGGCTATGTATCATCCATGTATCACAGCACCGAAAGACAATGCACGGTAATCATCTACTACAACCTTTCGCAGCCGGCGACTCAGCTTCCCGACAATCTTTTCGGCAAATTTTTCAAGATACTCTATCCCGCTCAGTAATAATCGCTTCCTTTTGCCACTTCAGGATCTCAGCGATCCTATCCCAATAGTCGGGCGGGGAAAATTGCGTCTCGGACCTTACACGTATTCCGGGGATTCGAGCAATCGAACATTCGATTAACAAACTCTGATTTCCGATCTGATTTCATAGATCGTTGATCGAATGTTCGAGTATTCAAATTGGTTGCAACTGTGAGCAGTAAGGGGAGCCACAAAGCCGCTATTCGAGGCTTTTTTTCGAGTACTCGAATAATCGAACAACGAATTCCGAACCCTCGATATGATTTCAAAAATTGTTGATCGAATGCTTCTTTGGATGATCCGATGAAAATTATTGGTTTTATAAATAAAAATTATTGCGGCCCTGGCAAAGGAGGAACCGGAACAATCCTTGTGGATGGTATTAAAAGAGCTGAATCCCGGATTGAAAAAGCAGAACCGAATGTTTTTTATTATGACGGCTCAGTAGATGTGGGCACACCAGTGATAAATTATGGTTCATCCCCCAAATTTACTGGGAAAATTTATAATTTGCACGTCGAAGTGACCGGACTCAAAAATGCAAATCACTAATTCCAAGTCATAAATTCATGAAAGTAATCCTTTATATTGCCGCCATCTTGCTCTATGCAGCAAGCGTGGGCCATGTTTTCCTGTTTATTCAGGAGCCCCGCGCCGAGGGGTCCGTAGTACTTCTTTTTTTCGGGATCGTTTATTTGGTGATAGGGATCTTACTGATCCTTGGAAAAAAGCATTCCCCTGTTTTGGGGATCCTTTTCCCGTTAATTGGTTTGGTATATGGTCTGATCGTATTTGATCCTGGTAATTCCCCTCTGATTCTGAATATCCTGGGCATTACCGATATAATGGTGATCATTTTGTGTTCAATCCTGGTGTGGGGCAAAAGGAAAAAGACGCTAAAAATTTAGGTGATTGCAGCTTTCGCAAGTTAGGGTAACAAAAAAGCCGCTATTCGCGGTTTTTTTTTCGAATACTCGAATAATCGAATAACGAATTCCGGGCCTTCGATCTGATTTCAACGATCGTTGTTCGAATGTTCGAGTATTCAAATTGGTTGCAACTCATATCCCTCTTAGTCAATTTTCCTTTTATCATAGACAAAAATGTCGTATTTTTGTTCAAGCAGTTTCAATATATGCTTGATCCTGAAAAAAATAAAATCATTATTGATTATCTCCAAGCATTCAATCCGGTAAAAATCGGGATTTTCGGTTCCTACGCCAGGAATGAATCCAAGTCGGATAGTGATCTTGATATCCTGGTTAACCTTAATACAGCTATCTCGCTATTTCAGTTAGTCCGAATTGAGCGTGAATTATCTGAATTATTAGGCGTCAAAGTCGATCTCGTTACTGAAGGTGCCATTAAAAATCAAAAACTACGAAAATACATTGAGGCTGATCTTAAAATCATTTTTCAGTCATGAAGGATGACTCCATTTATCTTGAACACATTGAAACTAATCTGAAGAGGATTATATTATACTCTTCCGGGATAAGCAAGGAGGATTTTCTGAACAACATTCAACTTCAGGATGCTTGCATCAGGCAAATTGAAATAATGGGTGAAGCGACAAAAAGGATTTCCGAAACCGTCAAAGAAAAACATCCCGAAGTGCCCTGGAAAGACATGGCTGGAATGCGTGATAAACTCATTCATGATTACATTGATGTAGATTTAAATATTGTTTATCAAACAGTTGCTATTGACATTCCCAACCTCTTGCCTTTAATTGAAAAGATCTTGAGATAACCGAAAATAAAAGTCTCGTCCTGTTCACCTTTAAGTAGTAAGGAGAACCACAAAGCCGCTATTCGCGGCTTTTTTTTTCGAATACTCGAATAATCGAATAACGAATTCCGGGCCTTCGATCTGATTTCAACGATCGTTGTTCGAATGTTCGATTACTCGCATTGTCTATTTCTGTTTTCGGTTTTTTTCCGCAGTCTGAATACTTTTCACAAATATTGATAT
>JAEAME010000864.1_pt1 | contig 25819 bp, 18 predicted proteins | sample 8958731 | NCBI WGS metagenome assembly JAEAME01 (sample SAMN16933194, study PRJNA681113) | bioreactor sludge metagenome | isolation source: anerobic bioreactor sludge (Control) | place: India:Bengaluru | collected 2018-10-24 | reverse complement strand
AATTGTATTTGCTATTACACTATTATTCGCTGTTAATCTTGCGGCACAAAATCTGCTTCAGGAAGCCGATGCATTGTATGACAGCCGAGGCGCGGTGTTTCATCAGGACAAATTAATCGCCGATGACACCAACATTAATAAGGCGATTGAGCTTTATAAAAAAGTTATTGAAACTGCCAGTGGCGCAGAAAAAGAAGAAGCCACCTGGAAGCTGATGCGCGCCTATTATTTCAAAGGCAAGTACGCCACTAATGACAGTGAAACGAAGAAAAAAATCTATGATTTGGGAAAAAATCTGGGCAAAACCAGTCTGGAAGAATTTCCTGAATCGGTGGGCATTCATCTATTCTCTGCCATTGTCTGGGGCGTCTGGGGCGAAGAGTACGGACTGATGAAAGCTGCCAAAGAAGGCGTCGCTGGAAAAGTAAAGGATCATTGTGAAAAAGTGGTTGCTCTCGATCCCAACTTTGATCAGGCTGGCGGCTATCGGGTGTTGGGGCGAGTCTATTTCAAAGCGCCGAAAATTCCTCTTGTTCTGGGCTGGCCATCAAAGAAGAAAGCTGTCGAAATTCTGGAAGAGAGCTATAAAATCGCTCCCAAAAATTTAAACACCCGACAGTTTCTCGCTGAAGCGTTTTACTCGCAGAATCAAAAGGAACGCGCCGTTCAGATGATGAAAGACATCCTGGCTGAAACCGAGACAATCGAAGGAATTGCGGAAGATGCCGTGATCAAAAGCGAAGTGAAGGCAACGCTGGCGGAGTGGGAAAAATAGCTGAGAATCGGGAATCCTGGAATGGTGGAATAATGGAAAACTGGATTTTTTTGTTTTCCATTATTCCAATCTTCCAATATTCCACATTTAACAAATGGCATCATCGTTAGCGTAATTATCAGCTCAAAACTATTTTACCAGAACCATCTTCTTTCGCTGAACAAACCTATCGGCTCTCAATTCATACACATATATTCCCGAGGGCATTTCGGTGCCATGATCATCCCTGCCATCCCAATTAACTTGATAACTCCCGGCAGATTCATTTTTTTCATTCACGAGCTTTCGAATCTCGTTTCCCATCAAATTATAAATCTTAAGCTGGACATAAGATGGCACTGTGATCTGATAACGAATCTGGGTTTCTGAATTAAACGGATTGGGATAGTTCTGTAACAAAACGAAATCTTGAGGTAATTCCGGTTTGCTATCAGAGGTATCGGTAAATATGATCACTCCATTAGAGGTCTTTGCTACGCGATCGTTTACCAATGCTCTTATAAAAGTGAGCTGAGTATGTTGATTTTCAATCAATGGCTCAATAACTTTGAACCGGAGCTTTAATAACACATTACTGGATGTAACGCCCTTCGCACCCGCCATCGCAATATGCACTTTCCCTGGCTGACTGCTATTGGATTCCATCAAAAAGTCGTTGCTTAAATTCGTCTTTTCTGTTGATTGATAGATTAAATACAACGGGTCATATTTCAGACTAAACAACATCACCCTGACAGCTTCGGAATCAATCTCAACCGTCAATGGCACAGTGATAAATTGATTGCTAATGGCAGAAACCTGATTCAGCTTGAGTATAGCTTCGGAAGATAGCGAATCCGCATTACTTGCACTTGAGTCTGCTCCCCAGTCCAGATTGGCATCTCCGGCTAAATAAGTCTGGAAATTCACGATGAGATCCGATTTCAAGACAATTGAAGTCTCTGGCGGCGAGAAAAGCCACTGGCCGGTACTTCCGATATTTTGCGCATAAAAAGCTAAATATCTTAAAATTGCGTGTGCGTCTGCGCTTGTTATTTTCCCATCTTCAATTACGTCTGCGGCTAATTTTTCATCATCCGTCATCGTCACCATGTTCGCCAGATATTGTAAAACATATAATGCATCAGCGCCCTGAATAGCGTTGCGAATATCGCCTTCTCTTGAAGGTTTCAGCGTTGCTTCGCCCGTGTCAACATCAGCAAAAACATAGCTGCCAGCTTCATCCGTCGTATCAAAACCAGTCCCATAAAAATAAGCTAATTTCACTATTACATCCGATACCGGCTGGTTCTGCTTTATGTAATTCACTGTTCCCGAAATATCATACAAAGGTTGATCCAGCACCAATCGAATGGTAGCGTGGGAGGTATCGGTCAGGCGACTCACTTGATTATCATTGTCCAGCACCCAGCCGTAAATCGACACATCGCCAGATTCACTTTCAATATGATAACTGTTTGGTTTGCTTTGCCAGCCAAATTCCACTGGCAACGGGGGAATACCGCTTTCATTGATGTGCCATTTAATCACCTGCCCATCGAAATCAGCGCCGGTCATTTCGATTAGCACCTCCCGGCTATTGGTAACGAGACTCGATCCGCTGCTGTCTCGGGCAACGAAATAGGGGACGACTGGCAGGGCGCGAGTGCCCTGTCCCGGCGAGCCATGATTGGCACCGGCTTGCCAATTCTGCGCCATGGTGTTATCCAATTCCGAATCGAGTAGTTCCAACGTGGCACCCGAGCCGTTGGCTTCGATTGCCCAGGGTTTTTGATCATCGTAACGAACCGAATCCACCAAATAAAAAGATTCATTATATATCTTAACATCATCGCCGCCAGCGCCCAGCTCAAATTTAAAATTGCCAATGCTATTGGTAACTGCTGGGAATAAGGTTTGAAAGGCAGTTTTATCGCGACAGATGATCAAGAAGCTATCAGGAGCAATCGTTGTTCCGGCTGGAAAGTGAAACTCTTTGATATTACTATAATCTTTCAAGTACCAGCCACCCACATCAACTTTTTGCGTCGAAGGATTATACAGTTCGATCCAATCATCGGGATTGAAATCGGCGGCGCTGTTATAATTGATCTCATTGATAACGAGTCGGAATGAATTTTTCAGGCCGGGAGTTCCATGCCAGAGGCTCGCCTGCCAATTTTCTACCGCAGTGTTGTTTAAACTCGGATCGATGAGCTCAAGCGTAGGACCTTCTCCATCTGGTAAATCAGTCCAGGGCGCTCGATCATCGTAAGCAACGGAATCGATCAGCATCAATGATGAATTAAAAATACGAACCTGATCGCCTTCTCTGGCAAAGCCAAAATCCATGCTGCCGATATAATTTGTCACATCGGGGAATAAACGATGAAATGCGGTAGCATCACGACAAATGACCAAAAATCCATGAGGATCGATCACTGTTCCATTGGGAACACTAAAATCATGCGAATCATCGTCGTCCTTCAAATGCCAGCCGCTCACGTCAACTTTTTGATCCTTGGGATTATACAATTCAATCCAATCCTCGGGATTGAAATCTGGCGCACTGTTATAATTAATTTCGTTGATTACTAGGCGATCAAATTGGGCATTCGAGCTGAATTGTGCATGAATTGCATAATCCTCGTGAAGTGTAATTGAAATCTGTTCGGTTTGAGAGACTGATGAATCGCTCCATCCAGTGAAAATAAAACCTGGTCCTGCCACTGCTTTCAATTGAATCGGAATTTCCTTAAAATAAGTTCCACTCCATGGAAAAGTTGATAACTGCAAAGTGTTCAATTGAATCAACCCTTCACTGCCAGATGGAGGATCGATGGTTAATAGCGCTGTTCCATCTCCCCAGAGACTAAATTCATAGTCAATCCGCTCGTCGCTCCACTCTTTTATATAATTGAATTGGGTGTAACGAGACAACGGATTATAATTGGGATCTTCAGCCATTTCAGGAATAACATCGTCGGCATACTGATACCATTCTTCATTCCAGATCCTTTCCTCAGCCGGATTATCAGTTTGAAACGCCTGTTCCAGCATTGCCACCAGCTTGCTCACTTCTGACTGAGACCATTGGGCGTTCATCAAATCAGCCAGCGTGTTTTGATAAAGACGAGTATATTCCTCAGTATTCCAAAGCTGGTTAAAAGCTTCATTATAAGGAAACCAGTTGCCAGGAACATTGCTATCCCAGCCAAAGCTTTCATCAGTGTCCCAGAGCAGGATAATCCATTTGCTGTCCGCAACATCTCGATTTTTGATCAAGTAGTAATTGATGTCGTAGCTGTCTTTATTATTGGAAAAGCGACACATCAAATCATAATAAAGAAACGAGGGAATGTCCAATTTTTTATTCAGCTCATCGTAAGTATGTCCATTATCGTTCAGCCAGGTAATCAACTCATTGAACGCTTCGAAGTTTCCTTCTTTTAATTCAAAATATTGGCCATTTTGATTGTCCGATGTCAAATTGCATTTGTGCTCGATGCCGGTTTTGATAATATCATAATCATAATTGCCGAATCGGTTTTTCGCAAACCAGCTATCGATCCGCTCCATGACAATATAAATACCACGATCGTTGCCATTAATAAACAGTCGGGCGAAGGCAACCTGGGGAGTTATGACGCCAACATTCCTCAACAATTGAAAGGAGAGATAATTTCGGATCAACGAATAATCAGCCGCCATCCCGCTTAAATTGAAAGAATGGAATGAAACGGGAGGATTGACCGGGCGGGGATCAATATAATCCTGGTCAAAAAGATCGTACTGAAGATTTTGCGCATTAAAATCTATTTGATAAGATCGCTTGGGCGAAAGCAGGGAAAATCCTCCGCGCATTGAAAGCTCAATGGGAAGATCGCCCTGCAACACATGACTGCTATCAAAATACTTGAAATGGGCAGAGATCGAGCCATGAGGCTCGCCCGGCGCAGGATAGCCATAGATTTTATCATGCTCCTCCGGATCACAGGCGATGTCGATGAGTGGCAGGGAATTTTCAACATCGACCAGGTAGCATCGAGTTACAATCTCACTTTGCAGGTCGGTTTCAGACTGATTTTTTTTGTAGCAGATGGCCCGAATAGTAAAGGGGCTGGTAATTTGAATTGTCGCGATGTACCGCGTGCTGGAATCGGTTGGAACGCTGCCATCGAGCGTATAAAAAATTAGCGCGTTCGGATCATCTGAACTTAATTGAATCTCAATCGCTCCAGTATAGAATCCATCGCCCAATGAAAAACTGGGCGGCGTCAGAATTTCCACATCGACAAAATGATTCGCTGCGCCGGGAGTCGGGGGATTATGCGGCGACTCAAATCGCGCCCAGACTGGATCGCCATCAGACTTTCTGCCATAAGAAATGTCCGTAGCCTGAGGACCGTAAGTGATGGAATCGACTGTAGCCGAGCCTTTAAATAATCCGATCTGCTCGCCATCTTTATCCAGCTTAAAATTAGCATGTATTCCCGATTGATTCAACTGATCATCAGCCCAAATTAAGAGATGATCTTTCGCTGGCAGGATGATGGCGGGAAATGCCCATTTCTGAATATTTGCTAGATTATCAGTTAAATAATAACCAGCAAGGCTAACATCAAAATCTTCTCCATTATAAATTTCAATCCAGTCCTCATACTCATCATAATTGTCTGCTTTGGTTTCTTGATTTGATGCCATAAATTCATTGATGAACAAGCGGGGCGTCTGTGAATTGGCATCATCCACTTTCAAGAAAAAAAACAAATTTATAATTGAAATGACGATGATTTTTTTTTTCAATGCCTTCATGAAAGTACCTTTGTTAAAAAGCATTGCTTGCGCATCTGATTTAAAATTTTTAATTAAACAAAACTGCCCCGGAATCTCCTGTGATTTATTCAGGAATTCAGATTCCGATCAAATCTTAAATTTCTATGTATATACCTTTAATCAGTTGTCAGTGCGTAATAGGAGTCAGGGAAGATCAGTGAACTTTAAAAAACTACTTAGACCGATTCATTATAAGAACCAAACTTTAAACTTATCGTCTGAGTCTCAAGTTCAATTTTTATTTCACACGACATTAATGTTTATCGAATGCTTGATCGGGCAGGAGCTGCTTAAAAGTATTCCCTTCCCTATCCATCGCCCGCGAAATTTATTTGCTCGAATCCGTCACCACAAATCGGTAACTTCCAACCTCCTGCGGGGTATTGATGATTTTAACCTGAATCGAATCGTTTTGCGCCACGGGGACTCGTTGTTCCGTCACTCCATCACGCCATTTTCTGATGATTTCACTTAAATTTCAATCTCGATTGGCAAGCCCTCCATTTTCATAATCTTTAATGCATTGGTTGTGGGACAGGGACCTGGGTGCAATTTATAATCGAACACCATCTTTCCATTCTGCACTTCTTCTCTGAAATGATAATTAGAAATTTCACCAAACTGATCCGCCAGCTTGATCAACTCCAGATCGTGGGTAGCGATCAGTCCGGCGCCGTTTCCTCCAACCAACGCCTGAAGGTAAGAGCGACTACCGATTAATCGCTCACGATTATTGGTTCCTTTAAAAATTTCATCAATCAAAAAAAATAGCGGAAAAGGATGATGCTGGTGAAGCGCGTCGAGCAGCCCTCTCAATCGTTTTACTTCAGCATAAAAGAAGGAGAAACCATCGACAATCGAATCGTTGATTTTGATCGAGGTGAAAATCCGAAATAAAATCGAATGAAAACGGCTGGCATTTACCACGCTGCCGGCGTAAGCCAGGCACAAATTCACGCCGATGGTTTTCAAGAAGGTGCTTTTGCCAGACATATTGGAACCGGTGATAATAAAGATCTCTCCGCTTCTATTTAGAGAAAAATCATTGCAGACTTTTTGCTCAAACGGGATTAGCGGATGCCCCAGGTTTTTCGCTTCTAAAATTGCTCCATTTCCTTTTTGATCAGTTACTATTTCAGGAAAATTAAATTCGGGGTTCAAATAGCCAAAAATAGCCAGCGAGATCATGGCTTCTAATTCTGCCCAGATCTTCAGCCATTGGGGCAGCAGCTTTCCCACTTCATTGCGATAGCGAAGGATTCGAGCGGCAAAGAGGAAATCCCAGGGCAACAGGATATTCAGGATAATTCCCAGGATGGGATTCATTCGCAAGCCAATGGCTGTCGTAGCAAGTTTGACCTTTCGAAGCTGCCTTGAAGGCAACTTATCCTTTACCAGAAACGGCTCGCATAATTGCTTCAAATATTTTTTTTCGCCATAAGGATAGGTCTCTAAATATTTCAATATTTGGCGAAATTTTGCCAGTTCATCATCCAGATGAAAAATCGTCTCGAAAAATTGTTGCAGCAATTTGTGATTGTTCAGGTAAAACAATAAATAAGCCAATAGCGACAATATCCAATAGGGGCGATTTCCACCCAATTGCTGCCATAAAAATAGCCCGATGTTAATGAAGATGAAGCCGATTGAAATGAACAACTGTCTTGTTATCTTGCTGGAAAGCGATTCCCCCTGAAGCCAGGTTAACAATTTTCGCCCTTCCAATTGAGCCTGGGAAACCAGATGAAAATTCAACAACAGCTTGTTCCGAAATCGGGCCAAAGGAATCAATTCCCGAATGATGCGTTGATGTTTCTCGATGCGCTCGAAGTCAGGTTCCTTTTGCAGCAGCCAATCCGCCAATTGCTGACTTCCCTCTTTGGAGACGGAAATGTCAATCAGTTGATGCAGCGACCGTTTGCCGGTGATGTCCAGATCAATTTCAAAGGGAAGATCGGAGCAGGGGAGGTTCAAATTTGGATCAGGAATTCTATCCCAATCCAGGTTCATCCGCGCTAAATGATTTTTAATAATTTCCGAGTAGATTTGATGTCGCCTTATCCCCCGTTCCAACCGACGATGGAAGAAAGCAATGATATTGAAAACGATGAAGAACAACGCCAATAGCATCCACGATAGAGCTTCGCTGACCCATAACGCTGTAATAAAAACAGCGACGACACCGATGAGAAAGATGAGAAGGCGGTACCACGAAAATTTTTTGCTCAGCGATTGGAAATGAGCTAATCTTCGCTCTATACGTTTAATTTGATTTTGGATGGCTTTTTGTCGGGATGATCTTTTTGATGTCATTTGATTTTGAATTTAGGGTGAATACCTGTAAAAATCGAATTAAGGTGCAAGCCTTTTACGCAAGCTGGTTATGTGCCAATTTATAGTCATCAAGGAACAACAACGCTTGATCATTGCGAGGATCCGCCAACTGAACTAAATCACATGATGCTGTCGCCCAACTTTTTCAAACGCCGCAATCGCTTGGTCGATCTGTTCCCGGGTATGCGCCGCCGAAATTTGAACGCGAATGCGGGACTGACCTTTGGGTACGACCGGAAAGAAAAATCCAATCACGTAGATCCCTTCTTCGTACAAATCCTTTGCCAACATCTGAGCGAGCTGGGCATCGTTTTCAAACTTTCGCAACAAAATTGGCACGATGGGATGGACGCCGGAATTGATGTCGAAGCCAAGCTCAGTCATTTTCTGTCTGAAATAGGCGGTATTTTCCATCAAACGCAAGCGCAAATCATCACTCTCCGCTAGCAGATCAAAGGCGGCAAGTGACGCGCCGATGATCACCGGAGCGACTGTATTGGAAAAAAGATAAGGTCTGGATTTTTGTCTCAGGATTTCAATGATCTCTTTTCTGCCGGACGTAAATCCGCCGGAAGCTCCGCCCATGGCTTTGCCCAGCGTGGAAGTGATAATATCGACCTTGCCCAGCACACCGCAATATTCGATAGCGCCGCGACCGGTCTTCCCAAGGAACCCGGTGGCATGGGAATCATCCACCATCACCAGCGCATCGTATTCATTTGCCAGCCGAATAATGTTCTGCAAATCAGCAATGTCGCCATCCATCGAGAAAACGCCATCAGTGACGATGATGATATTTCGCGCCGGAACCGGCTCTCTGCCCAATCCGGGACCGTCCCATAGGTCCATTCCTTCACGAGCTTTTTTGAGCATTTCTTCCAGCGATTTCATACTGGAATGCTCATAAATAAATCGCTTGGCTTTGCAGAGGCGGATACCATCAATGATGCTGGCATGATTGAGTGCATCGGTGATGATCGCATCTTCAGCGCCCAGCAGACTTTCAAACAGTCCACCATTGGCGTCCCAGCAGGAGGAATAGAGAATGGTATCTTCGGCCTCATAAAATTCTGATATTTTCTTTTCCAGTGCTTTATGCAACTCCTGGGTGCCGCAGATAAATCGCACCGACGCCAGCCCCAGTCCGTATTTGTTAAGAGTTTCGTGGGCTGCTTTCACCAGTTTGGGATGATTTGCCAAGCCGAGATAATTGTTGGCGCAAAAATTCAGCACTTCCTTCTGCTCTGCGCCAATGGGAAAAGAGACCTGAATATTTGGCTTTTGATCGGAAAGGATCATTCTCTCTTCTTTGAAAAGTCCAGCTTCTTTTATTTTAATCAACTCTTGTTTGAAATCGTATTTGATGCGTTGGTACATGGGTGCTCCCAATATGATTTACAAATTTTTAGTGTTCAACCTTTATTAAAAAGTCAAGATAATTTATAAAATAATCATTTTGACTTCAATCATCTTGACTTCTTAGTAGTCTATAAATAAATTAGCTGAATGATCATTAAATATTTTCTTTGACTAACTTAATTAAATTCATCAAAAAAAACAAGGATTATTTTTCGCCAGCTCAAACCTTTTGCTTGACTTTTTCATATTTTTTCCTAAATTATATGGCTTAAATTTCGAAATTCATGATGATTATTTTTAATGATAAAGCAGGAGATTGAAAATGGCAAAAGATCGAAGTTTTGCAGCTAAAGTGGCTAAGGGCGCTGAGAAAGGTCTAAAAGCAAAAAAATGTCCCCAATGCGGCGAGCTTATGAATGTGGTGAAGCTGATAACCTCTGAACCAAAAAAGGAATTGGGATCCTGGCGTTTCAAAGAGAAGTTTGTGGCGGTTTGCAAATGCAATGAAAAAGAAGTTTATGCTTGATATAATCTGCAAGCAAAACCATTAGTATATCCTCATGCTGTTAAGCTGCAAAATCTTGACTCAACACAAAGTCACTAAGCGGAACACTAAGTCACAAAGATAAAAAATAAAAGTTGCATTAGTTTTTCTTTATGTTCTTTACGGTTGCTTCGTGGCTTTGTGTTTAAAGATTTTTTTACCCAGGAAACAGTAACAGTAGCTGTCACATGAAAAGCTGAATCGAAATGTATTCGGAACGAAAATTGAAGATCGTACTGGCGACGCGAAATAAAGATAAGATACGAGAAATTGACCACGCCCTCGATGAATTGAACATCGAAATTCTGACGCTGGATCAATTTCCAGATGTCCCAGAAGTGATTGAGGATGGCCAGACCCTGGCTGAGAATGCGCTGAAAAAAGCCCGGGCGATTTCCGATGCCACGCAATTGCTGGCATTGGCAGATGATACCGGCCTGGAAGTTGATTATTTGGGTGGAAAACCGGGAGTTTATTCCAGCCGGTTTGCTGGCGAAGGAGCGACGTATGATGACAATTGTAACAAGCTGCTGGGGTTGATGAAAGGCGTGCCGAAAGACGGAAGAACCGCCCGATTTCGTTGTGTGATCGCCCTGGTTGGACCTGGTATCGAAAAACTGGTCGAGGGAACCTGTGAGGGCCTTATTATCGATAATAAGCAAGGCGAACTAGGATTTGGTTATGATCCGGTTTTTTATGTGCCAGCTTTTGATCAGACTTTTGCAGAGATGCCGTTAAACCTCAAAAATGAAATCAGCCATCGGGGACTGGCATTGAAGGAAGCTCGAAAACTTTTGCAGCAGATGTTTGAAGAAGATTATCGCTAAACCTGCCAGCTTAAGGAATGATTGGGTTTCAAAAAGTCAAAAAAAAATCTTGATTTTTAAACTGGAATACACTATATTTCACCAACAAATAAAACGGGGCGTAGCGCAGTCCGGCTAGCGCGCTTGCTTTGGGAGCAAGAAGTCCCGAGTTCAAATCTCGGCGCCCCGACTAAATTGATTGAATGAAAGGGATCTAAAGTTTAAGCCAACTGAAAACTTGAGATCCTTTTTGTTTATTGGTATCACTACTATCGCTTTACCTTAAAGATTTGTCGCGCGGGACCTACCCCCAAATAATCAAGATTCTTAGGGAGATGATTGTCCGAAACGAACCGCACGAACGTAACTGTAGTAGTTGAAGGCGTTGTCGTAGCACCTACCACGGTCGAAATTGACAACCCACTGCGCACCGGCAGCGCGCGAATAAGGATCAGACGTCCAAATCCAGGACTTACTGCTATCGAATATGGGATCAATAAACAAATTGTCTTTATTCATATTTGGCTCCATCAAACTCATGGCTTCTTCCAGTGTAGGCAGCCGCCAGTCGTAGAAGCCAGCATAGCCTTTCTTGTTCAAATATTCAATCCATTTTTTCGCTGCTTCATATCCCATAAAATTCGGAGAGCCATCCTGCTGCCACATCAAGCCAGAAGCTTTATCCAGAACCACTTGTTCTCCATTGATATTCTTCAATTCAAACTGATGCGAGAATCCCTGCCCGTTTTTATTCCAGTTTGAGTCGAAAAAATTGTATTTTTTAAGCATAACTTGAACCTGATCAGCTGATAAAGCTGTGGGCTCGCTGCGGAATACAATTTTGGGGTTTAACACTTGTGGAACTGGTGGTGAAACAACATGGGGCTGGGATTCGTGTCTGGATTTTTCAATGACCGGCTGTACCACTTTTTTTACAGGTTCTTTTTGAATGGCTAAATCTAAAGCATAAGCAAGCTGACGATAGCCTTCATCAAAATTTTTAAAATCAATAAAAAGACAACGGCACAGGATGGCAGGTCGCTTCGTTTCATCCAGTAAGCAGGGGATAATAATTTTCCGCAGGTCCAGGGCATTTTCCCATTCCAGGTTCACATAATAAGAATCTTTTGCCGCTTTCGACCAGATCAGAATCAGCGTGTCGCACCATTCTAATGCTTCACTAATCCGACGAGGCAGGCTATCGCCGCCATGAATTCTGGTGTAATCGATCCAGATATCGGCGCCATCACGTTTCAAATATTCGGCTAACTTTCGAGATACTTCGTTATCTTCCCATGAATGGCTAATAAAGACCTTTCGTTTAGTCATTTCCTGTCACCTCTTTGCTATCAGCTTTTAATTTTTAAAACCTGACGACTGTCTGCTGCAAGCGGGGATTTACTTCACTTGCTCAATTACCCCAATTACCCAGTTACCTGATTACCCATAAGCTGATCACCAATCACCTGATCTTTAATCTCCAACAAATATTGAAACGCCGCATCATGCTCATTGGAAATTTTGGCATCCAGAATGGCTTCTTCGATCATGGTTTTCAATTTACCGACCAATGGACCGGGCGGAATGCCGCAAACAGCCATGATCTCATCGCCGCGCACCGGCGACTGGAACGCGCGCATCTGATCTTTGGCTTCGACTTCCTGCAAACGCTGGACCACGAAATCGAAATTGGCAAGATGTTGCTTCACGCGTTGGGGATTGCCAGAAGTGATGTCGGCGCGACAGAGGGTCAATAAATCCTCCAGATGTTCGCCAGCTTGAAACAGCAGCCGACGCATGGCAGAATCGGTAACATCCTCTTCCGAAAGATGGATTGGTCGTAGGTGCAGCCGGGTCAATTGCTGGGCGTATTCCAGCGTGGAGTTGGGCAGTCGCAGGCGCTGAAAAATTTTAGTCAACATGCGGGCGCCGATCTCGTCGTGGCCATGAAAGGTCCAGCCAGTGCCTTCCACAAATCGCTTAGTTTGGGGCTTGGCAATGTCGTGTACCAGCGCGGCGAGGCGTAGCTCGAATTTGTCGCTAACTTCAGCCACATTGTCCACCACCATCAGCGTATGCTGAAACGCGTCTTTGTGGTGATAGCCCTCGCGCTGCTCCACGCCTTTCATGGCGATCAATTCTGGAAAAATAATTTTTAGCACGCCGGCTTCGTCGAGCAGATAAAAGCCAACCGATGGACGGGACGCCATTAGGATTTTTTTTAATTCATCGGTAATCCGCTCGTGAGAGATGATTTTCAAACGTTCCCGCACCTCTTTCAGCGCTTCAAAAGTAGTCTTTTCAATTTCGAAGCCCAGTTGCGTGGCAAAGCGAATGGCTCGCATGATGCGCAGCGGATCATCTTTGAATGTGACGATGGGATCTAATGGCGTGCGGATGATTCTGGCGGCAATATCCTGTTGTCCACCAAGCGGATCATAAAGCTGACCGAAATTATTGTCATTCAATCCATAGGCAATGCAATTGATGGTGAAATCGCGGCGCAGCAGATCGGAATCGAGATCAGACTGGACGACAATTGGCTTGCGGGAATTTTCGATATAGCTTTCGCTTCGCGCCGTGACAAACTCCAATCGAAAGTCCTCGAAGTTGACCATGGCGGTGCCAAATTTGGGGAAAGTTGCCACGTCGTGCGTCTGGAGCTGTTCAGCCACAAGCTTGGCAAATCGAGGTCCATCGTCCACGACCGCGAAATCAATATCCTTCACTGTTTTGTTCAATATTTTATCGCGAACAAAGCCGCCGACCGCCCAAACCGCAATTTTTCTCTGATCAGCGATGGCTCCGATTTTTTTTAGTACCTCTTGTTCTGTCATATCTCACATTTTAAAGATGAAAATTCAATCCAGCTAAAAAAGCATAGCCGCCCAGACTGGAACCCACAAATCCCGGAGTGCCTCCTTCCCCGGCAGAGCAAACTTCTACTTCTAAATTTAAGCCGACATTGGGGAACAGCATATAATCGCCGCCGAGCTCTAAAAAGAAACCGCTCCCGTTGGTAGAAACGTCATTGGGATCGCTGGAAGCCAATAAGGAAAAGCTAGTTTTTTCTTTGACATTAATAAATGTAAATCCGAACCCGGCATAATAGCGCCAGCGTTTTCGACCCTCGTTGTACCAACGAACGCCAACGTTGATAAACCTCTCGTTCCATTTCGCCGTTTCGGTCGGGCTGATTTCTTCGGCTTTTTGAAAGCGGGCATATTGGAGCGTCAGGTAATTCATTCGATAGACGCGAATACTCGCCTGCCCGCCAAAATAAGCATCCCAACGACTGTCGTAATATCGGGTGTAATTATCCAATGACGCGCGATAATAGCCAGCCGAGCCGCCGAAGATGACGCGAGGGATTTTGAGCAGCGACCATTGTGCGCAGGCTTCATTACCAGAAAAAATGATCAATCCAAGCAGGAGTGACAGCGTTATTTTTGTTCTCATCAAAGAGTCACCCTCCAGAAAATATTTTTAAATATAATCAAAAAAAGGCAACCTTTTTGCTAATAAAAGTGTCTTATAAACAGCAGGACAGATTAATTGAAACGTAATAAAGGAAAATTTCAATGTCAACAATCTTGATGATAAGCTTAGCAATCGCCATCATTTTTTGGCAGGCACCGTTTCAATTGCCTCGTCCCTCCCGGAAAATCATCGACCCTATTGTTATAATCATTATCATAAGCTCTCTGCTGCTAATCGGGACGTTTAAATCTTCTTCAAAAGAAAGCTGCATTAACCAGACCGCCAAACAGGTCGGTGCTTCCGACACGCTATTGCGACCATCGGCTTATTAGTTTTGAATTATTCCTTTAAGTGCTGACCGCGGACCCCGCCATTGCTTAACTTGCTTGCCGATAAAATAAATGGCAATTACAATTGTAATCCCCACCACATCAGCAACCACATCACCAATATCTGATGATCGACCCGGCACATAAAATTGGTGAATTTCATCCGAGATCGCATAGGCTGATCCAATAAAAATCGTGAGCCAACCAGCGTGTTCCTGAAAGAACTGGCTTTTTTGAAATATCAGCGCCCGTCGGAGCAAAAATCCCAAAATCGCATATTCAATCGCATGGAGCAGTTTGTCTTGCAAATCAAATCCCAGGTCCGGAGTATTGATATAAAACAGTGATGATTGAATAAAAATAGCTATCGCCCAGGCAATCGCCGGGCTTTGAAACAATAAAAAATGTTTTAATTTATCCATTGCTGTGCGTCCCTAGTTGTTTGTTTTATATCCCAAAATATTATGAATTTTCTATATGCGCCGCGCCCTCAATTTCTTTAATCGCCGCTGGGATATAATGACAAATATCCCCAGCAATCATTCCCATTTCTGACAAATTTTCGGCTGCCAAGTCACCAGCCAATCCGTGAAGATAGACGCCGACCAGCGCAGCATCAAGTGGCGACAATTTTTGTGCCAATAAACCGGCAATCATTCCGGTCAGTACGTCACCTGAGCCGCCGGTCGCCATGCCGGGATTGCCGGTCGAATTAATAAACAAATCTCCATTTGGCGCAGCGATAACGGTTGGCCCGCCTTTTAACACGATCATTTTGCCCCATTCTCTGGCAAATTTGCGGGTGATATTCAATCGATCCCGCTGAATTTCAGCAATTGATAAATTGATCAAGCGAGCCAACTCACCGGGATGGGGTGTTATAATCAATGGAGCTGGATAATTTTTAATCAGTTCTGGTGAATTCTTCAAAGCATTCAATCCATCAGCGTCCAGCACCATTGGCTTCTGAGTGTGAGTTAAAAGCCATTGGACAAATTCAACCGTATCAGGATGGGTAGAAAGCCCGGGACCAACGGCAAGAACATCAGCCCAATTCATTAATTCCGAAATTTGATCTGCTGCTTTTAAACTAATAGACCCTTGAGATGTTTCCGCCAGGGGAACGGTCATCACTTCGGTTAATTTTTGTTCCATAATCGGATTCAAACTGGCCGGAATGCTCAATTTGGTCAGTCCTGCTCCGACCTGCAAAGTGGAAATAGCGGTCAATGTCGCCGCGCCAGTCATTCCTACCGAACCAGCAAAGACAACGACGGTGCCGCAATTGGTTTTGTGAGCATCTAATTTTCGTATCGGCAAGCGCGAGCGAATATCCTCTGGCTCTACTAAAAATCGATGACCGTGCAATCGTTCGCTCACTTCTGGAGGAACACTAATATCAACTACCACGATTTCGCCCGCCAGATCTCTGGCCGGCGAAAACAACAATCCGGTTTTGAGATGCGCCATGGTGACGGTCATCTCCGCCTTGACGCACGCACCATGAACCGCGCCGGTGTCGGTTTCCATCCCTGACGGCAAATCGACTGAAATAATCGGTGCGCCGAGATGATTCATAAAATCAATGAGCTTGCTCAAAAATCCGAGTACTGGTCCAGCCACACCAGTCCCCAGCAGAGCATCGACCACCAAATCGATATGAGGAATAGCCGGAATTTGATCGAGAGAAAAAACTTCTATAATTTCGATCTCCATCTTTTCCAAAATTTTTAGATTGACCAGCGCATCGCCTTTGATCTTGCTTTTTTCATCAGCTAAAAAGACAGCCACATGGGCACCTTCATTATAAAGATGTCGGGCGATCACATAGCCATCGCCGCCATTATTGCCTTTGCCACAAAAAATCAAAATCCGTTTTCCTGCCACATCGCCCAAGAAATTTTCAATCTCAGTGACAATGCCCCGACCAGCGTTTTCCATCAAGACCACGCCAGGAATTTGAATTTCTTCAATCGTGGTTCGATCAACTTCAGCCATTTCAGCGGCATTCAGTACGATTTGCATGGTTGAATCTCCAGATGTTTGTTCACCTAAAATCTTCAAGATGGAATGATGGAATAGTGAGAGATGGATTTTTTAGAAGATGCTCGGCTTGATCATTCCAATATTCCATTATTCCAGGTTTCCTTAATTCCCTGAACTTACTAAAGTAATACTATTTTTTTTTATATTCAACAATTTTCTCCTTGACTGTTTAATTTTTTTAATGTAATTTGTGACACTAAATTTGAAGACAGACTGTGGGAAAGGCTGGCAACCTATGCCACAGCAAACCTAAAATATTCGCATCCGAAAGATTTGAATGGCACATGCCCGAAGAAATTCCTGACATCGAGCTCATCAAGCGTGCACTATCTGGCGATCAACAAGGCTACCGTGAAATCCTGAAACGGTATCGAACTCCATTGTACAATCTGCTGTTCCGCATGGTTCGCAACAAAATGGAGACGGAAGACCTGGTTCAGGAAGCTTTCATCAAAGCATTTGCCTCATTGGCGACTTTCAATGATGAATATGCTTTTTCTACCTGGCTGTATAAGATCGCGATTAACAATTGTATTGATCACTTTCGAAAAAAGCGGCTTAAGACTTTTTCATTGGACAAGCCAATTGATTCAAAGGATGGCGAAATTAAGCGCGAATTTCCGGATCAGACCTATCAGCCCGATAATACGTTGCTCTCCAAAGAAAAGGATAAACTGATTGCAGACGCCATTCAGAATCTCCCGGAAAAATATCGCATCTCCATCGTGCTTCGCCATAATGAAGACAAATCTTATGAGGAAATCAGCCAGATTTTAAAAATCCCGTTAGGTACCGTAAAAGCGCGAATTTTTCGCGCCCGGGAAATGTTGAAAAAGCAGTTGAAGCACAAGCTGTTCCCCTAATTTCAATTTCATCAAATGAGTGAAGTGTTAGAGAGTTGGAGTATTGGAATGGCGGAATGATGGAGCGTCAGAGTACCGGATTACTGAAATCCTGACTCCGCTAATCCAGTACTCCATTGCTCTTTTTCAATTATGTTATTTTTCTATAAAATTTTTTAACTATTTGGCAAAAATTTTTCTGCTAAGATATGAATTACCCTTATCTCTCGACTTGCGGATAATCCCCCAATTGCCGATTTATAAAAAATTATAACTCACGCCCAGGGCAATCGCCTGCTTGATCTGCCGCATCTTGGAAATATCCCGATCATAGAACAGCTTGAAATTGATATTGACATTAAAATATTTCGAGATTTTAGTAGTTAAAATATTATCCCAGTTCACGTCAGTTCTATTTAACGTTTTGAAGGCGGAAAAGAGTTCTAATTTTGAAGTGAACAATGAATTCTCCGATACCTTCCAGTTTAGGTCTGTAACGGATTCAGCGCCGACTTCGTTTTTGGTCTTCTCAATTTTTGATGTCTTCGGATCATCAGCGTAGGGAGTTGGATAATCTGAAGTAAGCGTTTGCTTTAACGCAGCGCCAAGACGAGTTTGTATGATCTCATTGGGTTTGATTGCGATGCCTGCACTCTCCCGTAAGTAGCCAGGATCCATGAAGGCAGAAATCTGAGTTTTCGAATCATTGCTGTAATTATAGCCTGGTGCAAATTGAGTTTCGCCGGTTACCGCAAGGTACGGATTAATCAATACACCCAGCTTATAGGTCAGCACGCTTTCTAATTTAATTTCATCGATGGACTTTTTTGCATCCTGCTTACCAGATTTGGTATTGCCGAAAGAGAATTTGCCGGTATTTGCCCAATTGGTTTTTGCCTGATCATTGACAAATTTACCGACTAAATTAATAAGCCAGGCGATCTGGTCTTCACCGCCCTGAACCCAATTATCGAAACTGGTCTGAGTCAAATTTAATCCACCGACCATTTCCTTTTGCCAGCCATATTTGGGTGGCTCGGCGGGTTTGTCCTGGGAATAAATGTTTGATACAAAAAATATTGAAAGCAAAATTAAAAGTGCCATGTTTTTGATGTTCATTTCGTCCTCCTTAAATTAATTTTCAAATTGAATATCCAAATCCCAAATAATTACTGATTCCATCCGCCTTAAGCGGATGGAATCAATCTAAAAAAATGATTATTTCAACTGAATTCCACAATGCGCGCAACGAACCGCTTTAATCGGTATAACCGACAGGCATTCGGGACATTCTTTCGTCGTCGGTGCAGCAGGCGCCGCCGCTTCTTTACGTTTTAACTTATTGAGACCTTTGACAACCATAAAAATAGCAAAGGCGATGATGATGAAATCAATTACCGTGTTGATGAACTTTCCATAGTTAATGGTGACTGCTGGTGTATCGCCAACCGCTTGTTTTAATGTAACCATTAAGCTGCTGAAATCCACACCGCCCAATAGCAGACCAATTGGCGGCATGATGACATCAGCGACCAGCGAGCTGACAATCTTACCAAAAGCAGCACCGATAATGATACCGATCGCCATATCCATCACGTTCCCCCGCATGGCAAATTCTTTGAACTCTTTGAACATTTTTTCCTCCGTCATTTGTTTGGTGAGGTGATTAATTGAATTAAAGAAATTCCAAAAACCAGATTAAAAACTTGTCCGGCCTTTGGCGTGATAAATTCTAACGTCTTATTTTCCATGGCCAAAACCAAAACAGCAATTCTCATGATGACAGCCGTTGTGTTTGAAATATAGAACATTGACATTTTGAGAATTATTGGAAATTTGCTATTTGGGATTTGAAATTTTTTTCTTTTTTATTTTTGCTGTATAAAAATTCTCTGGGGAATCGGCGCCGTGATTCCTTCTTTTTCAAATGCTTCTTTCACTCTTTCTTTGGTCCCGTAAAAGACATCCCAGTAATCATTGGTTTTGCACCAAAGCCGGACTTCAAAATTAACGGCGCTTTCAGTAAGATCAGAAACTAAAAATTCTGGCGCCGGTTTCTTCAAGATTTTGCTGTCGCTTTCAGCAATCTTATTAAAAACAGCTCTCGTTTTCTGAAGGTCATTGGTATAATTGATCCCAAAAGTCAGATCAACGCGGCGCTGTGATTCTGTTGTAAAATTGATGATGCTGCCGTTAGAAAGCGGACCATTGGGAATAATAATCGTTTTATTATCCGGCGTTTTTAAAATGGTGTTGAAAACCTGAATCTCATCCACAGTTCCGGCGTGCCCCTGGGCATTGATGAAGTCACCAACTTTAAACGGCTTGAACAGCAAGATCAGCGCGCCGCCAGCAAAATTCGCCAGGCTGCCCTGCAACGCCAAACCGATTGCCAATCCGGCTGCGCCAAGAATCGCCACAAAAGATGTGGTGGCAATTCCAATCATGGAAGCCACGCTGATCAGCAGCAGTGCTTTGAGAAGAATATTAACCAAACTGCTCAAGAATTTTTGGAGCGATATATCTGTCCCGGCATTTTCCATGAGTTTCTTGAGCGCTTTGACTACAATTTTAATAAGCCAGAGACCGATGAGCAGCACGATGATTGCCAGCAGCAATTTAGGCGTATAGGTCATAACGAGTTTAATTGCATCATCGGTGTAAGTTCTTAAATCTCCCATAAACCAGTCCTCCTTAATGCTGGGATTTTTACTGAGGAGTTATTAAATAAAAATAACAGCTTATTAGATGATTAAAATGAAAAAAAGTTTCGTTCCTTTATAATTCGTAAATCTAATATCAAAACGGTCTTCTCGTCTGTCGCGGATCGCGCGGATTGATCTTGTTAAAGATCGCTTGAAGATTTTCACCCAGCATATTTCTAATGTCGCGGTCTTCATATCCCTTTTGATTCAAGGCAATGGTCAGATTCAGCATCAGATCCAGATTCGGAATATCCAATTCCTTGCCGGGACAGGGATAGAGACCGATCAAAGTCAAAGCCGGTTGCGCTTTCGCGACACTATACCCTCCCATAGCCGGCGACATCGCTGAAGCGGGATTGATACGAATAGCACCCACTCTTGCTTTCAGCGTTTCGATACGCTCCACCAGTTTGTCGATCTTATCGGGACAAAAAGCTAAGGCAAATAGCCCACCATTATTAGCTACTTTCTGAATCAAGCTGTCCGAAATAGTATCCACGCTTTTCACGCCGGCAATCACTACTGGCTGTTTGGAAGCGTTAAGAATTTGAACCATGGCAGGCTCTGGCAAATTTTGCAGCAGAATGAGCATCTTCTGGTTGTTCAGCTCTTTGATGGCTTTCTTGCCGTCGCTGGTCAAGCATTGCTCTGGCGCGATCCATTTTCCATCGATGCCATCGAACACAAAAAATTTAGCGCCCAGCTTGCCGGCGATTCGCAAATTTGCCAGTTCGCTATTTACACTCGGAACGCCATGGAGTCCGACAACGGATGTCGTTTTCTCCCGACGGGAGCCAAACATTCGCGCCATAGCGCCCATCATCTGGGAGATGTCCGATTCTTCCTGACTGGCCGCATCTAATGATTTGACCATCTCTGCCAATTTTGCTGAAGGCTCTTTCAATGAATCCAGTGACACCGTCACAAATTGCATGTCAATCCATTCGTTTTGCAGTGAATCCAAGGACGCCAACCCGGACTGATATGGGATAGGGTGGATATTGACGATAGTCGCGGATTTATGAATATAGCGTGGCAGGCGATTTTCTGTAATCAGATTACCATCATAATTGGCGATCAAAAGCGTGTTGTCGTACACAAATTGAGCGACCTTGCCCAGCAACTCGGCGCTGATCTGTTCGACATCATCCCCGGGTTGATGATAATCGGTGTGAGCATTCCAGGGTGACGTCATCAGAGCAAAGGCTGGAACACCGCGAGTGATGAACGGCGTATGATCGCTGCCACCCGGTCCGCCGCGACTCGGCTCGATAAAATCCAGTGTCTCCTGAGAGCTATTATCTTTAACTATTTGCCAGATTTCTGGCGCAAAGTAGATGCCCGGGAATCCCAATTTGGTACCCTGTCCCACCATATCCAGGTTGAAATTCAACACCGTTTTTTCGATAGGAATCACTGGATTTTTGGCATAATAACTGGAGCCAAGCAGGCCGCGTTCTTCGCCGCCCCAGCAGGCGAAAATAATAGTACGCTTCGGCTGCACTTTATTCGCCATTATGGAACGGGCAACCTCCATCACAACGGCGGAGCCGCTGGCATTATCCCCGGCACCATTGTAAACCTGGCCATATTGGATGCCAAGGTGATCCAGATGCCCACCTATAACAATCGCTTCATCTCCAACCACAGGATCAGTTCCTTTGATCATTCCCAGCACATTTTTACCATTGCGTTTGGGATCATATTCGATCTTCACCTGCAAGGTAGCTTTCTTCCCAGTGGCAAGGGACATTGGCTTTAGTTCTTTATTCAATTTGTCGAATTCGTCTCGCAGACGCCGCTCAAAAGCCTGATTGGTCTCATCTTTTTTTCTTAAGAGAAACTTGACCACTCGCTCATCCAAGCCAAAGACGAGGAACTTATCTTTATAGTTTCCCGGCTGAAGCTGCCACCGACCCAGGCTCCGTTCTTCTGCCCCAAAATTGGCGCAGATCAACAGCCCAATAGCGCCGCGAGTCTGAGCGATGGCAGCTTTGGCGCTATCGGTTTGAACGCCATCCCATTTCCGCTCGTCATTTTCGGGACAGCCATGCATGACGAGCACGATTTTATTTTTGACATCCAGACCGGCATATTCATCCAAACCTTTTTCGGGAGCGCTGATGCCAAAACCGGCGAACACCACCTCGCCTTGAATTTTCCCGCCGCCAGAGTTGCGGATGATATTGAAATCGCGATCCTCGAAATAGAACGCCCGCTTTCCAATGGTCAATTGTGGAAAATCGAATTCGTCTTTCACATAAGAAAAAGGAAAGGTCTGGAAATAGGTTCCATTATCGCCGGCCGGCTGCAAGCCCCAGGCTTGGAATTTTTCAGCCACCCAGTTAGCGGCTTTCTCATAGCCCGGCGTGCTGGTATCCCTGCCTTCCAGCGCATCGCTGGCTAAATAAGCGATATAGGATTTGGCAGCTTCGCCGTTGGATTTTTCTTGAGAAACAGTGAACGATAATGAGAGATGAATGATTGCAAGTAACATGAAAAAAGCTAACAGATACTTTTTAGGTTTCAATTTTCCTCCTAAAAAAAATTAATTTTGGTACCAAGCGAACTGGATGATTAAAGCAATTGTCACTATGAATCGTTCAGGAACAGCTTTAGCTTAACAGACTCAAAATCAATTCCGCTGCCTTTCTGGCGCTGCTGGTCCGAACTTCATCACGTGATCCTTGAAAAAGAAAGTGCTTGACTATGCTTTGATTTTGAACAGCGATTCCGATAAAGACAGTTCCCACCGGTTTTTGTGGAGTTCCGCCAGTGGGACCGGCGATCCCACTGACTGCCACAGCTATATCTGAGCCGGTTTCCCGGGCAATTCCATTCAACATCTCCTGCACAGTTTGCTCGCTCACCGCGCCATTTTGTTCCAGGGTATTCTTTTTTACTCCCAGCCATTTCATTTTCATGTCATTGCTATAACAAACGATGCCGCCAATAAACACGTCCGATGCGCCGGGGAGGTCGGTGATCAGCTTGGCGATCAAGCCGCCCGTGCAGGATTCTGCCGTTGAAATTGTTAATTTCTTTTCTTTGAGTTTCTCGACTAATTTTAGATAGGTCTGCATTTTTAAAATTAGTAAACCAGATTTACTTCATCAAAACTGACTTCTTAATCGTATGGTATTTGCCGGCTGTCATCTGGATTAAATAGACACCAGAGCTTACCATCTGTCCCTGATCATTCTTGCCATCCCACACCGCCACATGCTGACCATAAGGCTTGATTTGATTCACCAGCGTTCTCACCTGCTGGCCCATGATGTTGAAAATTTTGATGCTGACTTTTCCCTCCATCGCGGTGGAATAATGAATTTTGGTGACCGCATTGAACGGATTGGGATAGTTTTGAGACAATGAATATTTGTACGGATTCTCGATCTCCGGATAAGCCAGCACTACAGTAGCCGTATCGCCCGGCTCGCTTAATTTTACCGCATCGGCGCGAATGACGATGGAATCTTCCGACGTTGTTCTCAAAGAATCGACATTAAAATTTGAAAGTGTGGTATCATTTAAGAGCTGAATCCAGTTGAAATTGCCGGCGGCAAATAAATAGCGCCCGGCATAGCGCCAGATATTGTCGGAGGTCAATCCATTTTGATCGATGAAAACCGTATCCGGCGATGTGCCGAACGGCTGGATGATGTATGGCGCCCGTGAGCTGCTATTGCTGCTCAATGGCGGCGATGAGACATAGACATCGTACTCCCGGGTCTCTGGCACATCGGGAAAATAGGTTACGTAAGCGCCATGATGGTTCAGGAGATAACAGTACAAGCTATTCCCCTTGTAAGCCGAGGCAGATGCGGATACGCTCCAGTCACCCGCGCTGATCTCGACCTGGGCGCTGTCGCTGTTATCTGTTATAATCTGCAAGCCGATTCCATTCCCAACAAGATTAACGGTTTCGGTTGGCTCATCAATGTCATCAGAATTGATGGTCAAGGTATCTCGATAACTGGTAATCGATGTCGGTGAAAAGGTGACCGTAACGATCAAGCTATCCAGTCCGGGAATATTGACCGGATAGTTAGCCGGTGAAGTTACTTTAAAATTCGGATTTTTGGTGGTCATAGTTGAAATAATTAGCGGCACCTTGCCCAGATTATAAATTTTAAAATCCCAATCCGCCGAGGTTTCTTTGATCACGTCAACATAATTATAATAATCTTCAGATAATTCGATATCAGCCACGGAAGAGACCGTGCTAAACCTCATTAAATCGGCTCGTAAATAGCCACTTCCAGTACCGTCGTTTACGACAAATACTGAATTCCAATCTCCTTCGAATAGATAATAGGTGCCAATAAACCGCCAGATTGCCTCTGTATAACCTGAATTGTTTTGATTTAACCAGACCGAATCTGTTGCGCTGCCGAAAGGCCAGACTTCGTACAAAGCATGGGTGTAGGCATTCGCAGTACCTGGCAGCGCCATATAGACATTGTATTCCCCGGATTTGGGAATTATCGGCTTAAATTCAGCGCGAGCACCCGCCGAAGTTGAATAACGGCTGGTTGAATTGGGGATTCCTTGAAAAATGGCTTTGCTATCACTGGTACTCCAGTCACCGATGTGTTCCATGTAATACGGAAATCCGTCATCGTTATTAACGATAACCGTTGTTGTCGTTCCCAAACCGGTGACTGGAATCTTAATTTCAGATTCAATCGGATCATCACTGGTGACAATCAGCGTATCATTAAAGGTCTTTTCAAAATTGGGAATAAAATTTACAATGACTTCCTTGAAGCTTCTGGGGGGCACCGTCAATGGAAAGACGGTATTGGAAACGAAATAGATGCCAGTTTGTGAAACAATATTCTGTACTGTAAGCTCGGCATCCCCGATGTTGTAAATTTTCGTTTTCCAGACTTTTGCTTCGCCCATATTGCAGGGACCAAAATCATAGAGCCGTCGCCATTCAGGATCAATTTTTTTGTCCGTAGAACACTTAATCAATCGAATAGCGTCAGCATAAAAGGCATAGCCGACGATGCTGGTCGAATCGTTTTCAACTTTAACAAAAGCATCGCTACCAGTAGCAAGATAAAAAATGCCCAGCATATTCCAGGAAAATTGGTGGTAATTCGCATCCAATGCACATTGATAATAGTTCTGATCTAAATAAACCGAGACCGGTTCAGAGATCATTGGATTTACTGTATATTTTGCCCGATCACGTCCACTTCCCAATCGCGGGAGATAGAAATAAATCGCATAATAACCGCCATCTTCGACAGTTGGATTCCACTGCGCCCATTGACCCCACTTCGCTAATCCGGGAATACCAACAATGGATCGATAGTTCCCTCCGAAAGAACTAGCTGATGTACTCGTCGCCCAGGGGTCTGGCGATTCAGTATAGCCCTGATCTAGATTGTCAACGTAAAGCGTATCGGAAGGATTTGCCAATGCTGCGCTGGTAGAAAGCAGAACAAAGAAAAGCAATAACAATTTTTTCATAGCACCTCTCCATTTTTTTCTTTTATCTTTTTGTGGCAAGCGAAAGCGCACCCACGCGTTAGTTAGCCGATATTATGGTCACACCCACATCTTTTTTACTACCGTGAATATATAACAACTTTGTCAAAAAATCAAGAAGATAAATCATAAAAATATTGTATCACATTTCTAGGTATGCAAGTTTTTTAGTGATATTTCATACTAAATAATCTTACTCAAAACAACGACCTCAACATCAAAAAATCGACAAGTTATAAAATTAAAAATTGGGTATTCTGGTCTGCAAAATTAAAAAAGACT
>JAEAME010000855.1_pt1 | contig 25927 bp, 26 predicted proteins | sample 8958731 | NCBI WGS metagenome assembly JAEAME01 (sample SAMN16933194, study PRJNA681113) | bioreactor sludge metagenome | isolation source: anerobic bioreactor sludge (Control) | place: India:Bengaluru | collected 2018-10-24 | reverse complement strand
AGATCCAGCTGGCCCTCAAGAACCTGGTCAACGAGGCCAAGGAGCGGGCCTGCGGATCGCACCTGGGCAAGGACCGGACCGAGGCCCTCCTGCAGGACCTCGACCGCATGGCCGAGCACGGCGCCCAGGCCCTGACGTCCTCGAACGCGGCCGGCCTAGCCCTCTTCTCCGCCAGCCGCAAGGGCTTCTGGCAGGCCTTGGAGCTGCCGCACGGCCCCCGCAACCGGGTCCTCTTCGACGCCAACTTCTACGTCCGCCCCCTGGCGGCCATCCTGGATAAGTACAGCCGCATCTGCGTCCTCCTGCTCGACCGCCGCGAGGCCGTCTGGTACGACGTCGCCATGGGCGAGATCAAGCTGGTGGACAAGCTGCAGAGCGACGTCCCGGCCAAGGTCCGCGAAGGCGGCTTCGAAGGCACCGCGGCCAAGCGGATCGAGCGCCATATTGACGCCCACCTGCAGGAACACTACAAGAAAGCGGCCCAGAAGACCTTCGAGATCAACAAGAAGACCCCCTTCGACTGGCTCTTCCTCGGCACCGAGGAGACGCCCCACACGGAGTTCGAGCCCCATCTCCACAGCTATCTCCGGGACAAGGTCAAGGCCCGGCTTCGCGCCCGGGTCTCCGACCCGCCGGCCAAGGTCCTGGCGGAGGTCCTGGAGGTCGAGGAGCGGCTGAAGAAGGCCGAGGCCGAGACCGTCGTCCAGAATCTCGTCACCGAGCTCGAGCGGGGCGGACTGGCCGCCTCGGGGCTGCGGGACGTTCTCCGGCACCTGAATCAGTTCGAGGTCCAGACGCTCGTCGTCACGCACAACCTGGCCCGGCCCGGGCGCGTTTGCCCGGCCCACAAGTTCCTCTACCTCGAGGAGCTCCAGTGCCCCATCGACGACAAGAAGACCGATCCTGTCGCGGACATCGTCGACGAGGCCATCGAGACGGTGCTCCAGCGGGGCGGGGCGGTCCGGCAGATCGACCCTCCGTCCAAGCTCGACCGCTACGGCGGGATCGGCGCCTTCCTCAAGTACAAGACGGGCGCCTAGGGGAAAGCCGGATCAGGCGGCGGCCCTTTTCTCCTTGAACCGTATCTTGTTGACCACGCTGTAGATGACCGGCACGACGAAGAGCGTCAGGATGGTCGTGGCGGTCAGGCCGAAGGCGATGGCCACGCCCATGGGGGCCCGGAACTCGGAGCCCGACGACCGGGAGAAGGCCATGGGCAAGGCGCCCAGGATGGTCGTCAGGGCCGTCAACAGGACGGCCCGGAGGCGGGTCGTGGCGCCCTGCAGGATGGCCTCGCGCTTGTCCACGCCCCGCTTGATGAGCTGATTGATGTAGTCGATCATGACGATGCCGTTGTTGACGGCGATCCCGGCCAGCATGATGACCCCGACGAGTGCGGCCATGCTGACGGTCCTCCCGGTGACGGCCAGGCCGATGATGACGCCGACGATGCCGAGGGGCACGGTGAACATGATGATGAACGGGTGGACGAAGTGCTCGAACTGGGAGGCCATGATCATGTACACGAGGAGGATGGCCAGGGCGAAGGCGCCGGCCAGGATGACGAAGGCCTCCTGCATGTCCTCGTAGGAGCCGGCGTACTCGAGGAAGTAGCCGGGCGGCAGGGAGCGCTCGAAGCCGGCCAGCCGGCCCTTGATCTCGCGGACGACGCTGCCCAGGTCGCGGTCGGCGATGTTGGCCGTGACGGAGACGACCCGGGCCTGGTTCTCGCGGGAGATCTTGATCGGGCCCTCGGCGTAGGCGACGTCGGCCACCTGCTCGAGGTAGACCGTCTTCCCCGCGCCGGTCCGGAGCGGGATGCTGCGGACCTCGTCCAGCGTGTCGCGGTATTCCTTCTTGAAGCGCAGCCGGACGTCGATCTCGTCGTTGCCTTCGCGGTAGCGCGTGGCCACCTTGCCCAGGGTGGCCGTCTGGACGGTGTTGGCCACCTGGTAGATGGACAGGCCCAGGCGGTAGGCCCGCTCGCGGTCGATCTTGATCTGGACCTCGGGCTTGCCGGCGGCCAGGGTGTGGGTGACGTCGCGGATGCCCGCGACGCCGGAAATGAGCTGGACGGCCTGGTCGGCCTGGCCCTTGAGGGCGGCCAGGTCGGTGCCGAAGATCTTGATCTCGACCGGCGCCGCCGCCCCGCCCAGCATCTGCTGGCTCATGTCGAGGGCCTCGAACTTGACCCCCTTGAGATTGGGCAGCTGGCGCCGGATGCGATCGAGGATCTGGGTGTTGGACTCCTTGCGCTTGTCGCCCTTGACCAGGCCGACCCAAAGCAGGCCTTCGTGGGTGCCGGCGTTGGAGAAGCTGGAGGCGGCGTCGCCGGCGTCCTGCTCGGCCTGGGAGCCGACCTGGGCCGAGATGGTCGTGATCTCGGGCGTTTTCAGCATGATCTGCTCGACCAGGCCGACGACGCGGTCGGTCTCTTCGAGGGAGGTGCCGACGGGCATGCGGACCTTGAGCATGAGCATGTCCATGTCCTGGGCAGGGATGAACTCGGTGCCCAGGAACGGGACGATGGCCAGGGACAGGACGAACAGGCCGATGGCCCCGCCGAGGACCCAGCGCCGGTGGTGCAGGGCCCAGTCGAGCCGCGTCCGGTACCAGGACCTGGCCTTGGCGAACTGGCGCTCCTCGGGGGCCTTGGCGATGGACTTGAGGCTCTTCGGGGTGCGGAAGAGAAGCGAGGTGGAGAGCGGCACCACCGTCAGGGCCACGAACAGGGAGGCCAGGAGGGAGAAGGTGATGGACAGGCCCAGGGCCTGGGTCATCTTGCCGGTGATGCCCGAGGCGAAGATCATGGGGAAGAAGACGGCGATCGTGGTCAGGGTCGAGGCCGTGATGGCCATGCCGACCTCGGTCGCGCCCTCGATGGAGGCCCGGTCGGCCCCCTCGCCCTCCTCGAGGTGCCGGTAGACGTTCTCGATGACGACGATGGCATTGTCGACCAGCATACCCACCCCCAGGGCCAATCCGCCGAGGGTCAGGAGGTTCAGGGTGTAACCCGCCGCATACATGGCGATGAAGGTCGTGATGATGGACAGGGGGATGGCCAGGCTGATGACGAAGGTCGGCCGCCAGTTGCGCAGGAACAGGAAGATGAGCAGGATGGCCAGCAGGCCGCCCTGCCAGGCGTTGGTGACGGTGTTGGAGGTCACCTGCTCGATCATGTCGCCCTGGTCCATGGCGACGTGGAAGACGGGGTGGCCCGGGATGGTCCCCTCGAGCTTGGCCAGCTCCCGCTTGACGGCCGCGCTGGCCTGCTGGGTGTTGGCGCCGGAGCGCTTGCTGACGATGAGGTAGACGCCGTTCTGGTTCTGGATGCGCGCCGTGTAGCGCATCTCCTTGAGGGTGTCCCTGACCTCGGCCACGTCGGAGACGTAGACGGGCTCGCCGGCCGCGGTCATGCCCACGACGGTCCGCCTGATGTCGTCGAGGTCCTTGAACTCGCCCATGGTCCGGACGAGGATCTCGGAGTAGCGCTCGACGAGGTTGCCGGCCGGCAGGTTGAGGTTCTCGGCGCCCAGGGCCAGCCGGAGCTGTTCCAGGGTCAGGCCGCGGCTTTCGAGGGCGGCCCGGTCGACGTCGACGAGGATCTCGCGCTCGTCCATGGCGAAGACGCGGGCCGAGGCCACGCCGTCGATGCGCTCGAGCCGCGGCGCGATCTCGTCCTCCATGATGGTCCGCAGCTTCATGGGCGGCAGGTCGCTGGTGATGCCGTAGAAGATGACCGGGAACGAGCTGAAGCTGAACTTCATGACCAGCGGGTTGGCGGCCTCCTCGGGCAGGTACTGCTCGTAGAGGGCGATCTGGTCGCGGATGTCCTGGGCGGCGAAATCGAGGTTGGTGCCCCACTCGAACTCGACGCTGATGGCCGAGACGCCCTCGGACGTCTGCGAGGTGACCTTCTTGACCCGGTTGACCGAGCTGACCAGCTGCTCCAGGGGCCGGGTCAGGACCTTCTCGATGTCCTCCGACGAGGCCCCCGAATAGGAGGTGATGACCGAGACGGTCGGGAACTCCAGGTCGGGGAAGAAGTCGAGGCCCAGCCGGGTGAACGAAATGGCGCCCAGGACGACCAGGATGGCCGCCATCATGGACGCGGTGACTTTTTTCTTGACCGAGAATTCGGGGAGCTTCACTTTTTCACCTCTTCGAGGACCTGGACCGGGGCGCCTTCCTCGAGCCCGTAATTGCCCTCGACGACGACCGGATCGCCGTCGGCCAGGCCGGTCAGGACCTCGATCATGGTCGTGTTCTGGATGCCGAGCCCGACGGCCTTGCGGACGGCCTGGCCGGCCTCGACGACGAAGACGTAGGAACCCTCGAGGATGGCCGTCTGGGGGACGACCAGGGCGTTGTCGTGCGACTGGACCTCGAAGACGAGGTCGCCGAAGGTGCCGGGCCGGAGGGCCGCGTCGGGATTGGGGACGTGGACCTCGACGCCGAACTTCTTGGTCTGGGGGTCGGCGGTCAGGTTGACGACGCGGACGACGCCGCGGAACTCGCGGTCCGGCAGCGACCCGACCTTGAGGACGGCCTCCTGGCCCTTGCGGATGCGGCCGATGTCCTCGGACGAAATAGCCACGGCCAGCTTGATCGTGGCGTAGTCCATGAGGGTCAGGACGCCGGAAGCCCCGCCGCCGAAGCTGCCGCCCATCATCGGGTTGATGACGTCGCCGACCTCGGCGTTCTTGGAGGCGATGACGCCGGCGAAGGGGGCCTTCATGAGCGAGACGTCCAGGGCGTGCTGGGCCAGGTTGAGGGCGGCCCGGGCCTGCTCGAGCTGGGCCGCGGCGGCGTCGTAAGTCAGCTGGATCTTCTCCCGCTGCTGCTCGGAGACGGCCTGCTCCCGGATCAGCCGGTCCATGCGCTCCTTGTTCTTCAGGGCGTCGGAGTAGCCGGCCTCGGCCACGGCCACGCCGGCCTGGGCCTGCTTGAGCTGGAGGCGGATGGACTCGGTCTCCAGTTCGGCCAGGAGCTGGCCCTTGCCGACGCGGTCGCCGGCCTCGACGAGGATGCGGGCGATCTTGCCGCCCGTCTCGGGCGTGATGTTGATCTTATTCAGGGCCTCGAGGGTGCCGGTATAGGTGATCTTCTCGGTGATCCGCTCGCGGGCGGCCTTGAAGACCTTGACCGGGGCGGCGCCGAAGGACTGGGCCGCGGCGGCGTCGGGTTTGGCGGCCGTCTTCTTGCAGGCGGCTCCGGCGACGAGAACGGCCGCCGCCAGGGCGGCGACGGCGAGCTTGCGGGCGAGGGGGGAAGTCGACATGGGGTCCTCCGTTAATTCGAGCGGCTCTCGGTCCGGCTCCGGCCGACGGCCTTTTCGAGCTGGGCCTGCGAGATGACGCAGTCGTAAAGCGCTTGGGAATAGTTGGTCCGGGCCTGGCTCATGGCCACCTGGGCCGTCGTGACGTCCAGGTTGGTGGCCAGCCCTTCGGCGTAATTCAGCTCCGCGATGCGGACGGCCTCGCGGGCCTGTTCGACGTTCTTTTCCTGGGAGACCAGCGTCTCCCGGGCCTGGCTGAGGTTGAGGGCGGCTTGCCGGACCTCGAAGGCGATGGCGTTGGTCAGCCCCTTGCGCGTCCATTCGAGCTCCCGGATGGCCGCCTTGGACTGGCCGATCCGGGCCTGGGCGTCGAAGCCGTTGAAGATGGGGACGGAGAGCGACAGGCTGAGCGTGTAGTAGTTCTGCCAGGTGCCTCTGCGGAGGTTCAGCGCGTCCGCCCAGACGTTGTACTGGGCGCCCAGGGCCAGGGTGGGCAGGACGGCGCCGCGGGCCAGCTTGAGGGACTCGCCGGCGATGCGGCGCTGGAGGTCGAGCTGGCGCAGCTCCGGCCTCATCTCCAGGGCCTCGGCGACGATGTCGCGGGCCTCGGCGTCGAGAGGCGGCGTGACGAGCTCGCCCCGGACCTCGATCGGGGTGTCGAGCGCGATGCCGCAGACGGTCTTCAGGCCCAGAGCGGCCACCTCGACGCTGTTGCGGGCCCGGATGGCCTGCGGGCGGAGATTGGCCGCCTGGACCTCCGAGCGAAGCAGATCGAACTTCGAGGCCATGCCCACCGCGTGGAGGTTCTGGACGTTCTGCCAGAACTTCTCGGCCAGGACCAGGCCTTCCTCCGCCACGGCGGAGAACTCCCTGGCCAGCAGGTAGCCGTAGAAGGCCCGCTTGGCCTCGAGGACGGTCTCCTGCTCGGACAGGCGGACGGACTCCTGGCTGGCCTGGAGGCCGTAGCGCGCCTGCCTGTAGCCGGCCGTCAGGCGCCCGCCGGCGTAGAGGGGCAGGCCGAAGGCGAAAGACACCTGATAATCCTTGGTGAAGTCGATGGACATCCGGGTCGGCGGCTGCCCCGGGACCATGGAGGGGAACTCGAGGACAAAAAGCTTCTCGTCCAGGGTATCGGAGCCCTGGGCGTTCAGCGTCGGCAGGAAGCCCGCCGCGGCCAGCCGGACGCCGGCCTTGGCCTGGGCGATCTTCTCCTGGGAGGCCAGGTGGTACGGGTTCTGCTGCAGGGCCAGGGCGATAGCGTCGTCGATGGTCAGGACGACGGCGGCTTTGGCCTCCTGGGCGGCCAGGCGAGCCGGCCCGCTCAGAACGAGGGCCAGGGCGAACAGCGCGACGGCTGGCTTTCTCATGTCACTTCTCCTTGCCGGTTTGTCCGGGGTTCCGGATCCCCTCGAGGATGAACTGGGTCAGGCCGCTGGCGGCCTCGGCCGGGGGGGCGCCGGTCCCGCCCCAGAAGCGGGCGTGGCCGTAGCCTTCGACCACGGCCTCCAGGAAGGACGCGGCCCGGCCGGAATCCATGGGCCTGAACTCGCCCGAGGCCACGCCCTGTTCGAGGATGCGGCAGGCCGCGGACACGATCCGCTCCCTCTTCTCGCGGAGGACGGCGATGCGCTTGCGGTCGGCGGCCGGCAGGCCTCCGGGCCGCCCCCCGGCCTCGGCGAAGACGCGCATGAGCTTGAGCATGGCGTTGTCCATCCACAGGACCCGGGTCAGGTATTTCTTGTCCTCATGGTCCTGCAGGGCCTGGCGGACGGCCAGGTGGAGCTTTTCGGCGGCGCTGGCCGGGCCGGCCAGGATGGCGTCGAGCCGGCCGGCCATGTCGTCGAAATAGTGGGCGACGATCTCGAACAGCAGGTCGCCCTTGCCAGCGATGTACTTGTAGACGGTGGCCTTGGACAGCTGGGCCTCGCGGGCCACGTCGTCCATGGTCAGGGCGCTGAAGCCCTTGCGGACGATGACCCGCTCCGCGGCGTGGAGGATGATCTCCCGGTAGCCCTCCCGCCGGCGGGCTTCACGTGTACGGCGGACGTCGGTGTCTTTCATGGAATTAAACTTGTCGGTTTATTATTTAAACTTGTGAGTTTATTTCATGAACCATAAAGTTTTTATAAGATACGCTTCGGGCCGGCGTTTGTCAAGGGCCGGCCTCCGCGCTAGAATGAAGGGGTCGCTTCTATATACGGAATAGGATGGACAAGGGTTTCCTGATGCGTTGGGCGCCGGCCGTCGCCGCCGCCGGCCTACTGGCCTGCCTGGCGGCCGGACCCGCCGCCCCCGCCCCCCGGGACGACGCCGGCCCGGCCTGGTGGGAGGTCCGCCTGGAGGTTTCCACGGACGGCTCCTATACTGTGCGGGGCGGGGCCCGGGTGGCCGGAGACTACTCCTGCCGGGCCCGATGGGAGGGCCGGCTGGAGCAGGACGGCGACGATTTCCTGCTCGTCCACATCAAGACGGAGATCCTCGAATGGCGGCTCCGGGAGCGGTCCGGCCCGGCCGGCGGCGAAAGCGTCCTCGAAGCCCCGGAGGGCGTCCGTCCGGACCTGCGCATGAACTACGTCCTCAAGGACGGCCGCGAGGTCGAGTTCGTCTTCGGGCTCGAGGGCGTCACCGTCCCCCTGCACGCCTCGCCGCTCGCGGTGCCGCTCGAGCTGCCCCGGACCTCCGGCCGGACGGCCGGCCCGCCGGGCCAGAGCTACGGCGATCTGGTCCGCCGCGGCTCGAGCCGGGTGGTCCTCCCCGAGGAGGACCTGGCCCGGCGCTCCCGGGTGCGACGTTTCTCCTGGGACTGGGCGCGTGAACGGACCGTCCTCAAGGACGGCCGGGCCTACCTGGTGACCGAGGACCATCGGGCCGCGGTCGTCGTGGCCGTCGTCTCCCACTGACCGCGGCGGTCAGGCCCGCGGGTGGAACGCGTCGTAGACCCGGCGCAGCCGTTCGCGGCTGACGTGGGTGTAGATCTGCGTCGTCGTGATCTGGCTGTGGCCGAGCATGAGCTGGACCGAGCGCAGGTCCGCCCCCCGCTCGAGCATGTGCGTCGCGAACGAGTGCCGGAGGACGTGCGGGCTGATCCTGGCGGCCAGCCCGGCCCGGCCGGCGTGCTCGCGGAGCATCTTCCAGACCCCCTGGCGGGTGAAGGGCCGGCCGCGGCGCGACAGGAACACCTCCTCCCGGCCGCCGGGGTCGTCGAGCGGCCGGGACTCGGCCAGGTAGCGCTTGACGGCGTCGCAGGCCGATCGCCCGAGCGGCACGACCCGCTCCTTGCCTCCCTTGCCCCGGCACACCAGAAAGCCCTCGGCCAGGTTGATCTCGGCCAATTTGAGCGTCGCCAGCTCCGAGACCCGCAGCCCCGACCCGTAGAGGACCTCGAGCATGGCCCGGTCCCGGACGCCGCGGGGCTTGCGGTCGTCCGGGGCCCGCAGCAGCGCCGCGGCCTCGTCGACGGTCAGGAACTTGGGCAGGGCCAGCCAGGTCGAGGGCGTCGTCAGCCGGGACGTCGGGTCCCGCTTGACAAGGCCGCTCAAAACGAGAAAGCGAAAGAACGACCGCAGCGCCGAGACCAGGCGGGCCATGGACCGGGCCGACAGCCCGGCCCGGCTCTCCCCCTGGACGAAGGCGACCAGGGTGTCCTCGCCGGCTCGGGCCAGGACGACCTTGCGGGCGGCCAGGAAGCCCGTCAGCTTGCGGACGTCCCGGGCGTAGGATTGGATGGTGTTGGCCGCCAGCCCTTTTTCCACGGCCAGATACTCGAGGAACAGGCGCACGGCGGCCTCGGACGAGGCGGCGGGGGACTTCATGTCAGGGACGGATTGGACTCGCGCTCCTGCCCGACCGTCGTCCAGGGCCCGTGCCCGGGCAGGACGACCGTGTCCTCGGGCAGCGTCAGGATGCGCTCCCGGATGGACCGCTCGAGGTCCTTCCAGGAGCCCCCGGGCAGGTCGGTCCGGCCCACGCCGCCGCAGAACAGGGTGTCGCCGGAGAACAGCGTGCCGCCGTGGAGGAAGCCGACGCTGCCCGGCGTGTGGCCGGGCGTGTGGAGGACGCGCAGCGAGGTCCGGCCGAAGAAGACCTCGTCGCCGTCGGCCAGGAGGCGGTCCGGGGCCGGCGAGTCCCGGGCCCCGAGCAGGAGGCTCAACTCGATGAAGTCCGACACCTGGAGCATGCCGGTGTCAGCGGCGTGCATGGCCAGCGGCGCGCCGTAGTGCTTGACGATCTCGCTGTTGGCGCCGATGTGGTCGACGTGGCCGTGGGTGTTGAGGACGACGACCGGCTTGAGCTCGAGGTCGGCCACGGCGGCGATGATCTTCTCCGGGTCGGCGCCGGGGTCGATGACGGCGCAGTCGCGGGACTCCTCGCAGTAGACGAGGTAGCAGTTGGTTTCCAGCGCCCCCACCACGACCAGCTCGTATTTCACGGCCGTCACCTCCGCCATCTTAATGCCAACCTCCGGCCGGAGTCAACCGCCGGGACGGCGGGGCTGCTCCGGCCTGCCGCGGCGAAAAGCGGGAACGCCCCCGTTTTCCGTGCTATAATTTTTCCGTGGACGTGCTCATCACCCCCGCAGCGGGCCGGGACCTCGAGGCTTTCCGGGCCTTCCGGCCGACGGCGGGCGCCTGGGCCATCCTGGTCGGGCACCGCCGCGGACCACGGACGATCGTCGAGAAGGTCGCGTCCGGCGGCTCTCCCGAAGCGCCGCCCGACGACGCGGCTTTGGCGCGCTTCGACGCGATTTGGCCGGGCCGGATCGTCGGCCTGGCGGTCGCCCGGCCCGGGGCGGCCTTCAAACGGGCCGTACGGGGCCCCGCCTGGTGCGGCCGCATCATCCTGTCCCTCTCCGGCCGGCCGGCCGCGCCCGCGCTCCGCGCCCAGGCGGTCGCGTTCGACCGCCGCTTCTTCCTGGAGGATGTCCGGATCGCGACGGCCGTCAAGGAGGACACCCGTGAGTGAGCCGCTGACCCCCGAGGACGAACAGGCCTGCCTGAAGCTGGCCCGTCAGGCCCTGGAACATTACTTCGAGACGGGCGAACGCCTCCGCTCCCCCGTCAAGTCCGGCCCCCTCAAGGAAAAGCGGGGGGCCTTCGTCACCCTGACCGTCGGCGGCGAGCTGCGCGGCTGCATCGGCTATCCGCTGCCGGTGAAGCCCCTCGACGAGACCGTCATCGAGATGGCCGTGGCCGCGGCCACCGAGGACTCGCGGTTCGATCCGCTCGCCCCCGACGAACTGGTGCGGCTCAAGATCGAGATCTCCGTCCTGGGCCTGCCCGAGCCCGCCGAGGCCGGCCGGGTCGAGGTCGGCCGCCACGGCCTCATCGTCTCCAAGGGTTACCGCCGCGGCCTGCTCCTGCCCCAGGTGCCCGTCGAGCACGGCTGGGACCGGGAGACCTTCCTGCGCCACGGCTGCCTCAAGGCCGGCCTTCCCCCCGACGAATGGAAGCGGGGGGCGGAGATCGAAACCTTCACCGCCCAGGTCTTCTCGGAATAGCGGCCGGCGCGCGCCGGGGGCCTATTTCTTCTTCGTCTTCAGCTTGTCCAGCTCGGCCCGGGCCTGCTCCTTCAGGACATCGTCCTTGGAGGTCGTCTTGGGCAGGTCGATGGCCTTCTCGAAGGACGCGGCCGCCTCGTCGGTCTTCTTGAGCTCGAGGAGCGTCAGGCCCAGCTCGAGGTAATGGTTGACGTACTCGGGGTGGAGCTCGATGGCCTTGCGCAGGTTCTTTTCGGACTCCACGAACGATCCCTTGGGAATGGAGCCGTAGATGATGCCGCCGAAGAAGCGCTTGGCGCCGCCGATCTCGGCCATCCGCCGGTGCCAGCGCCCGAGGGCATGATAGGCCAGGTGGTTGGTGGCGTCGAGCTCGAGGGCCTTGTCGATCTCGGCCCGGACCTGCTTGGAGGCGTCGATCTGCTCCTTCTTGCCGAGCATGAGCAGGCGCTTGCCGTTGGCGGCGGCGAGTTGGAAGTGGCCCCAGGTGTCGTTGGGGTTGGCGGCCACGGCTTTGCGGGCCAGCGCGGTGGCCTCGGTGTAGGCCGTTTTCTGCCGTTCTTTCTGGTCCTTGTCCGTGGCCGGGATGACGTCGGCGATGTCGACCATGGCCCGCGAGGCCTTGAACAGGGCGTCGTAGTTGTTCGGCTCCAGGGCCAGGGCGGCCTTGTAGTGCTCCAGGGCCTTGACGTCATCGAGCGCGGCATAAGCCGTGTCGCCCTCCCGGATATGGTCGGCCGCGGTCTGGGCCAGGGCGGGCAGCGCCAGCAGCGCGGCGGCGGCGAACACAAAAAGGATCTTCTTCATTTTCTCCCTCCGTGCCCCCTACCTTAACGGAATAGAGGGAAATGTCAAGGGCGGCGGGACCGGGCGGCCCGCCGTCCGCGCCCCCGCTCCAAGGCCAGCCCGGCCAGGAAGCCGGCCGCGCCGAGGGCCACCCCCAGGGGAACGGAGTCGGGCCAGGCGGGCAGCCGGACGGCCAGGAAGCCGGCCTCGGACAGGAACGCGGCCAGGGCATGGCCCCCGCCTAGGGTCAGGCCCAGGAGCCCGGCCAGAGGGGCCCGCCGCTTGAGGAACAGTGCGGCCAGGCCGGGGACGAGCAAGCCTTCGGCCATGATGGCCGAGGCCAATCCCAGGGTCTTCAGGATGTCCCCGAGACGGGCGGCGATGAGCAGCGCGGCCAGGGCCAGGGCGACGGTCGCGCCCCTGGCCAGACCCAGGGCGCGCTCGTCCGGTCCCGGCCGCCCCCGGAGGATGTCCTTGGTCAGGGTGAAGGCGCCGGCGTTGAGGGCGGCGTCCAGGGTGGAGAAGATGGCCGCCAGGACGGTGACGAAGACGAGGCCCCCGAGGAGCGGCCCGGAGCCGCCGGCCACGAAGCGCGTGACCAGCGGCGCCCCGGTTCCCGGGTCGGGGACGAGCGGTTTGAAGAGCATGCCCAGGGCCACGACGCCGGCATAGAAGAGGCCGAGCAGGACGGCGGCCAGGGCCGTGCCGCGGCGGGAGGCGGCCTCGTCGCGGGCCGCCTGCATACGCTGCCAGGCGATGGGCGAGACCGTCCAGGCCAGGAAGAAGGACAGGGCGATCAAGGCCCCGCGCCGCCCGCCCGCGAGCGGATCGAAATAGGCGGTCGAACCGGACGCGGACGCGGCGGCCCGGACCGCGGCCCAGGACGTCCGCGAGGCCAGGGACGCGGCCATGGCCGCCACGCCGGCGACGAGGAGGAGGAACTGGAGGACATGCGTCCGGGCCACGGCCCGCAGGCCGCCGGCCGCGGCATAGAGGATCACGGCCCCGGCGGCGATGGCCAGGCTGGCCAGGGGCCCGGTGCCCAGGACCGAGCCAAGGAAGGGACCGGCCGCGGCCAGCTGCGAGGCCGCCAGGGCGGTCATGTACCAGACGACCAGGACCGAGGTCAGCACGCCGGCCGCCCGGCCGTAACGTTCGCGCATGAGCTCGGAGGGGGTCAGGCCCGCGGCCGCCCGGACCGGCCGGGTCAGGGCCGTCAGGAGGACCAGGGTGGCCACGGCCGGGACGCCGACGATCCAGACGGCCCTGGCCCCGTCCCGGCAGGCCTCGTCGACGGAGACCAGGAGCGACGCCGCGCCGATCCAGGAGGCGCAGAGGGAGAAGGCCACCCGGCCGGCCCCCAGCCGGCGGGACGCCAGAAAGAAGGACTCCAGGCCTCCGGGGAGCCGATGCAGGCCGCGGCCGGCCAGCCAGAGGACGGCGGCATAGCCGGCGAAGGCCAGGACATACCCCGTTCTCATGCCCGACGAGTATACACCATCTCGCCTCGGATCCCCCGGCCGCCCCCGGCGGACGGCCCGGGCCGGCCCCCCATCCCCCCGCGTCCATGATATAATATCGGGCATGAAACGCATGGGGTCCGTCGTCGCCGGCCTGCTGGCCCTGGCCGCCGCATGGGGCTTCGCCCAGGGGACCCTGGCGCCCTCCCCGGCCTTGAGCGCCGGGGAAGCGGCCGACCGGATGCAGCTGGCCCTGCGGGCGGTCACGACCCTGCGGGCCAGGTTCGAGCAGCTCCATTACTCGATGTCGGTCTCCGAGCCCCTGCGCGAGACGGGCGATGTCTTCCTGCAAAAGCCCGATCGCATGCGCTGGGTTTATCAGGACCCCCAGGACAAGGTTTTCCTCTACAAGGAGGGCGTCCTGGAAATGTACCTGGCCGAGGACAAACAGCTGACCCGCACGCCGGTCTCCAAGGAGGCCCTGGAGACAGACATCTTCGGCCTCTTTCTGGGGACGGCCCCCCTCGGCGAGCTCTACGCGGTCGAGGACAGCGTCTTCCCGACCACGGCCGCCCGGGTCCGCCAGGTCAAGCTGACGCCCCGGACGGAGGGCGAGTTCTCCCATCTCCTTCTGGAGATCGACCCGGCCACCTGGCTCCCCCGCCGGGTCATCTTCCTCGAATGGGCCGGGAACAAGCGGGAGTTCGTCTTCAGCCAGGTCCGGACCGGGGTCCGCATCCCGGCCAGGACCTTCACCCTCAAGGTCCCCCCGGACACCGAGATCATCGACGACACGGCGGGCGACAAGCGCTAGGGGCGGAAAAACCTTTCGGCCGGGAACCCGTATGAAGAACCGAGGGCAGGATGCTCTCTCGATGACAGAAGACCGTCAGCTTGTGTCCCGGGCCCTCAAAGGAGACCGCAGGGCATATGAGATGATCGTCCGTAAATACGAGCAACCGCTCACGAGCTATCTCCACCGGATGACCGGGGAACGCGAGGCGGCGCTCGATTTCGCGCAAGAGGTCTTTTTGAAGGCCTACTGCTCGCTCTCCTCCTACCGCCCGGCCTTCAAGTTCTCGACCTGGCTGTTCAAGATCGCCTCGAACCACCTCATCGACCACTGGCGCAAGAAGAAGATCGCCACCGTTTCGATCGACCAGCCCATCGACGAGGACGACGACAGCCTGACGCCCCAGATCCCGGACCCGGGGCCGTCGGTGGCCCGGCGGTTCGAGCTGGCCGAGATCCGGGAAAAGATCGAGCGGGCCCTGGAGACCGTGCCCCAGGCGCTGCGCGAGCTGTTCGTCCTGCGCCACGTCAACGAGTTCTCCTACGAGGAGATCGCCGACATCAAGGGCCTGCCCGTCGGCACGGTCAAGAACCGCGTCTTCCAGGCCAAGGAAATGCTGCGGCAGCGCATGGAGGGATCGTGACGGATCACATCCGGCCCGAAGATCTCTACCTCTATCTCGAGGGCGAGCTGGGCGCCTGCGACGCCGAACACCTCGAAGAGCATCTCGAGGCCTGCCCGTCCTGCCGCGAGGCGCTGGCCGGGCGCCGGGCCTTCCACGAGGCCTTCACCAGCCTGCCGCCGTTCGACGTGCCGGCCGGCTTCGCCGCGTCGGTCATGGAGCGCCTGCCCGAGCCCGAGGTCCGCCGGGCCGCCTGGCTGGCCCCGCTCGTGGCGGCGGCCTCGGCGCTGGGCATCGGCCTGGTCGGCTTTTACGCCTTCACCGGCACCAGCTTCGTCGATCTGCTCGTCGCCCTGAACCGCTTTGTCAGCGGCGCCGCGGCCCGGGTCCTGCCTCTGGCCGTCAAGACGTTCAAGCTCCTCGGCGTCCTGGCCACGGTGGTCGGCAACCTGCTCGAGGTCGGCCTCCAGGGCCTGGCCACGTTCACCCGCATCCTCGGCCCGGCCGGCACCCTCATCGCGGCCGGCCTGGCCTTAGCCGTCCTCTCGCTCCTGGCCCTCCTGGGGGCGAAGCGATTCCTGCACCAGGGAGAATGACGATGAAGAAGATCCTCGCGCTGGCCCTGCTCGGCCTCGTGGGCCTGACGTTCCTGGCTGCCCCGCCGGCGGCCCGGGCCGAGATCAGCTCCCGCAAGGAGATCCGCGTCGCCCCCGGCGAGACCCAGGAGGAGATCGTCAGCTTCGGCGGCCACGTCCTGATCGAGGGCCAGGTCCGCAACGACGTCGTCGTCATCGGCGGCTCCATCACCATCAGCGGCCAGGTCGGCCAGTCCGTCGTCGGGATCGGCTCGCGCATCCTGGTCAAGGCCACGGCCACCGTGGGCAAGGACCTGGCCGCCCTGGGCGGGACCCTGGAAAAGGAGCCCGGCTGCGCCGTCGGCGGCGACACGGTCTATTTCCAGACCCGCGAGCTCGGCGACCGGCTCTTCCGCGACGGCCACCTGTTCGACGGCCTCTTCTCCCTGTCCATCATCCCCCTCATCGTCGTGGCCAAGCTGGTCATGATCGTCCTCTGGCTCATCGTCGCCGTGATCGGCGCGGCCCTGCTGCCCAAGCCCCTCGCCTACGCGGCCGGCCAGGTCCGGCGCCGCTTCTGGCTCGACCTGGGCGTCGGCCTGCTGGCCATCCTGGCCTTCACGACACTGATGTTCTTCGCGGCCATGTTGAGCTTCATCCTCATCGGCATCCCCATCGCCATGGCCCTGGCCGTGGGCGGCTTCATCGTCAAGGTCTTCGGCCGGCTGGCCGTCTTCTACTTCCTCGGCGAAAGCGCCCTGCGGGCCTTCCGCGCGGCGAACGTCACGGCCATGGGCGCGGTCCTGATGGGGTTGCTCGTCTTCAGCCTGGCGGGGTTCGTGCCGGTCCTGGGCTTCGTGTTCACCTTCGCTATGAACGCCGTCGGCTGGGGCGTGGCCCTGCGGACGAAGTTCGGGACGCGGGAGAACTGGTTCGAGAAGAAGCCGGCCTAACACGGAGCGGATTCTTAGGAGCGGAGGGCCAGCACCGCAGCGGAGCGACTCGGAGCTGCGCAGCTGGGAAATATCTTCAGCGTTCCAGGATCTCCTTTTCTTTCGCCGCGGCCAGCTCCTCGGCCTTGCCGATCATCTCGTCGAGGAGCTTCTGGAGCTGCTCGATCCCGGAGAACTTCTCGTCCTCGGTGATCTCCTTCTCCTTTTCCAGCTCCTCGATGAACTCCTTCGACTCGCGGCGCATGTTGCGCAGGGCCGTCTTCTCTTCCTCGAGCATCTTGCCGATCTTCTTGGCCATCTCGCGGCGGCGCTCCTCGTCCAGGGGCGGGATGGGGACGCGCAGGAGCTTGCCGTCGTTGAGCGGATTGAGGCCGAGGTCGGCCCCGCGGATGGCCTTGTCGACCGGCTCGAGCATGGTCGGGTCGTAGGGTTGGACGACGATGAGCGTCGGCTCGGGCACCTTGATGGTGGCCACCTGGTTGACCGGGGTCGCCACCCCGTAATAGCTGACCTTGATGTCCTCGAAGATGCTGATGTTGGCCCGGCCGGTGCGGAGCATGCCGATCTCCTTGCGGAAATGCTCGGCCGAGGCCTTCATCTTCTTGGCCGTATCGTTGAGCAGGTCTTTGACCATGTCGTTCCTCTCGCGGGCGTAAATGGGACCGCTCCGATGATAGTGGAGGGGCTCGCCGCCTGTCAAGGAAGGGGTCAAACCTAAATTAATTCGATTTTTCTGGCCAGACGGGGGGATGAGCCATAATCATAAGAGGGGTCAAACCTAAATTAATTCGATTTTTCTGGCCAGACGGGGGGATGAGCCATAATCATAAGAGGGGTCAAACCTAAATTAATTCGATTTTTCTGGCCAGACGGGGGATGAGCCATAATCCGAAAAATCGAATTAATTTAGGTTTGACCCCTAATAGACCCGGGTGCCGATGGGCTCGCCAAGGGCGGCCCGCATGATGTTGCCGCCCCGGCCCAGGGCGAAGACGAGGATGGGCATGCCGTTGTCGCTGCAAAGCGAGATGGCCGTGGCGTCCATGACCTTGAGGTTCTTCTTCAGGACGTCGATGTAGCGGATGGCCTTGAACCTCTTGGCCGAGGCGTTGGTGACCGGGTCGGACGTGTAGACGCCGTCCACCTTGGTGGCCTTGAAGATGATCTCGGCCCCGATCTCCAGGGCCCGCTGGGCGGCCGCCGTGTCGGTGGTGAAGAAGGGGCAGCCGATGCCGGCCGAGAAGATGATGATCCGGCCCTTCTCCATGTGCCGGATGACCCGCCGCCGGATGAACGGCTCGGCCACGGACTTGATCTCGATGGCCGAGACGTGGCGGGTGTCCGCCCCAGCCTTGTCCAGGGCCGCCTGGAGGGCGATCCCGTTGATGACCGTGGCCAGCATGCCCATCTGGTCGGCCGAGCCCTGGTCGATGCCCTCTTTGATGCCCTTGGCCCCCCGGAACAGGTTGCCGCCGCCGATCATGACGGCCACGTCGATCCCCAGGTCGTGGACCTCCTTAATCTCGCGGGCGACGGACAGGGCCCTGTTGAAATCGATCCCGGTGGAGATGTCGCCGAGGAACGATTCCCCGGACAGCTTGAGCAGGATGCGCTTGTAGGCCGGTTTCGGCGTCTTCGGTGTGGGCATGGTTCTGGCTCCGGCCGGCATTCTACACCGGTCGGGGCCGGACTGCAATCCCGCCCGCGGGCCCGGACAGACCCGTCCCCGCGGGGGGGAACGGCGTTTTCAAGCCCGCGCCCGGGGGGCCCGCGGGCGCCGGCCGGGCGGCCTTAGTCCTGGCCGATCTCGAAGCGGACGAAGCGCCCGACGCGGATGTTCTCGCCCATCTTGGCCACGAGCTGGGTGATCAGATCGCGGACCTTGAGCTTGTCGTCGCGGATGTAGGGCTGGTCGAGGAGGCAGACCTCCTCGAAGAACTTGCCCAGCTTGCCCTCGACGATCTTGTCCATGATCTGGGGCGGTTTCTTCATGTCGCCGAGCTGGGCCAGGATGATCTCTTTCTCCTTGGCCACCAGGTCGGCCGGGACGTCGGTGGAGGCGATCCACTTCGGCTTGGACGCGGCGATCTGCAGGCCGAGCTCTTTGACCAGGTCCTGGAACTCGCAGTTCCGGGCCACGAAATCGGACTCGCAGTTGACCTCGACCAGGACGCCGATGCGGCCGTTCATGTGGATGTAGGAGCCGACCAGGCCTTCCTTGGCGGCCCGGCTGGACTTGGCCTCGGCCCGGGCGTAGCCCTTCTTGCGCAGGATCTCGACGGCCTTGTCCATATCGCAATCGCACTCGGCCAGGGCGGCCTTGCATTCCATCATGCCGATGCCGGTCCGTTCGCGCAGCTCTTTGACCTTTTCCGCGGTGATGTCCATGATGTCGCTCTCTTCCTGTCTTCGGTCCGTCAGACCTCTTCGGGGGTGCCGCCCTCGGGGCCCTCGCCCTCGCCGGGCGCGGCGGCCGCTTCGGCCGCCTTCTCCTCGAGGAGCTCCTTGCTGATGCGGTTCTTCTTGCCTTCGATGATCGACTCGGCGGCCTTCGACGCGAACAGCTCGATGGCCCGCACGGCGTCGTCGTTGCCGGGGATGGGATAGTTGATGACCTCGGGGTCGCCGTTGGTGTCCACGACGGCCACGATGGGGATGCGCATCTTCCGGGCTTCCTCGATGGCGATGGTCTCCTTGGAGGAGTCGATGATGAAGATGGCCCCGGGCAGCCCGGCCATGGTCTTCAGCCCGCCCAGGTTCTTCTGGAGCTTGCGGTAGACCTTCTCGAGCTTGGACTGCTCCTTCTTGGACAGGATCTCCCAGCGGCCGTCCTCCTTCATCTCCTCGAGCTCCTTGAGCTTGTCGACGCTCGTGCGGACAACGCCGAAGTTGGTCAGGAGCCCGCCCAGCCAGCGCTGGTTGACGTAGGCCGCCTCGCACTTGGTGGCGTAGTCGCGGACGATGTCCTGGGCCTGCTTCTTGGTGCCGACGAAGAGGATGGTCTTGCCCTCCTCGGCCACGCCGCGGAGGTAGTTCAGGGCTTCCTTGAAGTTCTTGATCGTCTTCTGCAGGTCGACGATGTAGATGCCGTTCCTCTGGCCGAAGATGTATTCCTTCATCTTCGGGTTCCAGCGCTTGGTCTGGTGCCCGAAGTGGACGCCCGCTTCCAACAGTTCTTTCATCGTGACGGAAACCAAATTGAGCCTCCTCTTTAACGCTTGTGGTACTGAGGAGCCTTGCGGGCGCCCAGCAATCCGTATTTCTTGCGCTCTTTGACCCGCGCGTCGCGGGTCAGCAGGCTGGCCGACTTGAGCACGGGCTTGAGCTCGCGGTTGAACTCGACCAGGGCCCGGGCGATGCCGAGCCGGATGGCCTCGGCCTGGCCCTTGGCCCCGCCGCCGCTGACCCGGAGGAACATGTCGAACTTGTCCTCGGTCTCGGTCAGCCGCAGGGGCTGGCGGATGATGGTCCGGTAGGCGTCGAGCTTGAAGTATTCCGTATAGGGCCGCGGCCTCTTGTTGACGAACAGCGTGATATCGCCCTTGCCCGAGCGCAGGAAGACGCGGGCGATGGACGATTTCCTCTTCCCCGTTCCGTAGTACTGGATCAGACTCAAAGGGGCCTCCTAAAACTTGTATTCCTGGGGATTCTGGGCTTCGTGGGGGTGGGAGGGTCCGCGGTAGACCTTGAGCTTCTTGTACAGGGCCCGGCCGAGCTTCCCCTTGGGAACCATGCCCCAGACGGCTTTCTTGATGACCTCCTCCGGGTTCCGGGCCAGGAGGTCCTTGAGGGTCTCCTCCTTGATGCCGCCCGGATACAGGGAGTGGCTGTAGTACTTCTTCTGGTCGAGCTTGCGCCCGGTGACCTTGATCTTCTCGGCGTTGACGACGACGACGAAGTCCCCGGTGTCCAGGTGGCTGGTGAACTGGGGCTTGCGCTTGCCGCGGATCAGGTCGGCGACCTCGGTGGCCAGGCGGCCGAGGACCCGGCCGTCGGCGTTGACGAGCCACCACTTCTGTTCGATCTCATCCTGCTTTGGAATATACGTCCTCATGAGCTTCTAACCTTAAACGAGAGATAGAAAGACGCCCTAAAATACTAAAAAAAGGAAAAAAAGTCAATTGCCGCCCCGGAATTCCTTAAAAGGCCGAGACCCAGGGGCGGCCGAAGCCCTTGCCCAGGGCCAGCCGGGCCAGGACGATGCCGGCCAGGAAGCCCCCGACATGGGCGAACCAGGCCACGCCGCCCCCCATTCCGACGTTGAGGATCTGCAGGACGAACCACAGGCCCAGGATGACCGCGGCCGGAACATCCACGACGTCGATGTAGATCAGGAGAAAGACGAAGGTCCGGACCCGGGCCCGGGGGTAGATCACGGCGTAGGCGCCCAGGACGCCGGCGATGGCCCCGGAGGCGCCGATCATGGGCAGCCGGGACCCGGCGTGGAGGAGGATGTGGGTCAGGCCCGCGGCCGCCCCGCAGGCCAGGTAGAACAGCAGGAAGCGGACCCGGCCCAGCCGGTCCTCGACGTTGTTGCCGAAGATCCAGAGGTAGAGCATGTTGCCGGCCAGGTGGAACAGGCCGCCGTGGAGGAACATGCTGGTGAGCAGGGTCCACAGGGGCGGAAAGGCCGCCGGGGCGGGCAGGGCCCGGAAGTGGACGATGTCGTAGGGCACGGCCCCGTAGAGGGCCACGGCGGCCTGCAGGCCCCGCGGCGAGGCCGCGGTGACCAGGAAGGCGGCCGTGTTGAGCAGGATCAGGGCGATGGTGACGACGGGGACCTTCGCGGTCGGGTTCTCGTCGCGCAGCGGGATGAACATGGCTCAAATAAAAATTGCGCTCCGCCCGGCGGCGGGCGGAGCGCAAGGGAACGGCGTTCGGAACAGGGCCGCGGCTACTTCTTCAGCTCTTCCTCGAGCTTCTTGCGCTCGGCGGCCCGCTTGCGCAGCTCCTGGAACTTCTCCAGGTAACGGTCGCCCTCGGCGTTGTAGCGGGCTTCCTTCTCGGGCTCGAGCTTGGCCAGCACCGACTTGTAAAGGGGGCCCATCCAGGCGTAGGGCTCGGGGTAGTTGGGGTCGAGCTCGATGGCCTTGCCGATGGACTGCAGGGCGTCCTGGCCGAGCCGGGTCCGCTCCTGGGCGGTCAGGAACTGGAAGCGATAGGCCCGCGACCACTGGTTGACGCCCAGGGCCAGCCAGGCCTCGGCGGAGTCGGGCTGCAGGCCGATCCGCTTCTGCCAGAACTCGGCCGCCTTCTCGTAGGACTTCAGCATCTCCTCGGGCGTGCCGGCGGATTCCTGGTAGTACTGGGCCATGTAGGCGTAGCCCTGGGGGTTCTCGGGGTCGGTCTCGATGCGCCGCAGGTACATGGACTCGGCTTTCTTGGCCACGTCCTTGTTGTCGGCCGAATAGCGCTTGTAGAACTCGGCCACGACGTAATAGTTGCTCATGTTCTCGGGCTGCAGCTCGATGATGCGAAGATAGAGCTTCTCGGCCTCGGGGAACTTCTTGAGCTTGTCGTACATGTCGCCCAGGGAGTAAATGATGTCCTTGTTGTTGGGCTCGATCTCCAGGGCCTTGTTCAGGGCGGCCAGGGTCTTGGCCTCGAGCTCCTTGTTGATGGGCGTGTCGACGCCGGGCTTGTAGAGCTGCTTGTAGCTCTCGCCCAGGAACCGGTAGGCCTGGACCAGGTTGGGGTTGAACTTGAGCGTGGCCTCGTATTCGGTGATGGCCTTGCGGTACTGGTTTTCGCGGAAGTAGGCGTTGGCCCGGCCGAAGTGATAGTTGGCGGAGAGCTTGCCGTAGGAAATATCCTGGCAGGCCGTCGCGGCGACGACGAGCGCCACCATGGCCGCGGCGAATAGGATCTGGGTCGTCCTGCGAGACATCATGACCTCCTTAATCTCAAACGCGAATCACAGAGAAAGACAAGAAGTTATTTATAAACCATGGCCCCCGCAAAGTCAAGAAAAAAGCCCGGCCCCTAGCTCGTCCGGACGATCAGGCGAACCGGGGTGCCGGCCAGGCCGAAATCCCGGCGCAAGGCCTCGACGAAGTATTTCTCGTAGGCCGGCGACAGGGGGCCGCGGGAGCCCAGGAAGAGGATGAAGGTCGGCGGCAGGACGCCTTTCTGGGTCATGTAGCGGAGCTTGACCCGGGCCCCGTTCTTGAGGCGGGGGGGCTGCTCCTCGGACGTCCGGGCCAGGAACTCGTTCAGCTTGGAGGTCTCGACCCGCGTCGTGGCGCCCCGGTAGACCTCCTCGGCCGTGTCGAGAATCTTGACGATGCGCTGGCCGGTCCGGGCCGAGACAAAGAGGAGCGGGGCGTAGGCGACGAACCCCAGCTTGCGGTAGACGCGCTCGCGGACCGCGTCGGGCCGGACGGCGTCCTTGTCGACGAGGTCCCACTTGTTGAGGACCAGGACGAGGGGCCGGCCCGACTCGAGGGCCAGCTGGGCGATGCGGGCGTCCTGGCGGGTCGGGAACTCCTGGACGTCCAGGACCAGGACGACGACGTCGGCCTGGCGGATGTTGGCCTTGGCCCGGACGATGCCGGCCTTCTCCCGGCCGTCCTCGGTCGCGGCCAGGCGGCGGATGCCGGCGGTGTCGACCAGGCAGAAGGGCTTGCCGTCGCGGACGATGAGCGTGTCGGTGCTGTCCCGGGTCGTGCCCGGGATCTCGCTGACGATCAGCCGCTCCTCGCCGAGGAGGCGGTTGACGAGCGAAGACTTGCCGACGTTGGTCCGGCCGACGATGGCGATCCGCAGCGGCTCGCCGGCCTCGGCGGCCGGGGCGGCGGCGGGGGGCAGGGCGGCGGCGACGGCCTCCTCGAGCGTGCCGATGTTGATCTTGTGCTCGGCGGAGACGAAGTGGACATCCTTCTCGCCCAGGCGGTAGAACTCGGCCGTCATCGACTCCTCCTGGACGGGGGAATCGAACTTGTTGACGACGAGCAGGATCGGCAGGCCGCGCCGCTTGAGCCCGACGTAGAGCTCCTCCTCGGCCGGGGCGACGTCGCGCTTGCCGTCGAGGACGAACAGGACCAGGTCGGCCGCGGCGGCCTCGGCCAGGGCCCGCTCGCGGACCTTGTCGCTCAAGGGCTCGTCGGCGACGCCGAACAGGCCGCCCGTGTCGACCAGGGTGAAGCGCCGGTCGCCCAGCGTGCACTCGGCCGTCAGGCTGTCCCGGGTCATGCCCGGGTCGGCGTGGACGAGGGACTTGCGCCGGCCCAGGAGGCGGTTGAACAGGGTGGACTTGCCGACGTTGGGGAAGCCGACGATGACCACCCGGGGGAGCTTGGCCACGGCGACCCTCGGTTATCTCGCGACCAGGGAGTAATCGGGGACGAAGGCCCGGGTCAGGTCGACGTGGCCGCCGAGCGTTTCGCGCTCCGCGCCCTCGACCAGGAGGACGACCTTCTTGACCGGCTTGAAATTGTAGATCAGGGTGTTGACGACGGCATAGATCGCGGCCAGCTCGGAGGTCGAGCCGTACGAGGCGCCCTCGGCCGCCTCGCGGCTCAAGTCGACGGTGGCCGTCCCGTCCTCGGCGATGAAGACCTGGCGCACCCGGGTCTGGGACGGCAGCGGCGAGCTCAAGCCCTCTTCGGAGCCGCGAACGAGCTCGGCCAGGGCCCGCTCGGCCTCTTCGGCCTCGGTCGGGCCGGCGGCGATCGTCCGGGTCTCCTTGTGGAGCAGGTCGTCGTTGTCGGCCACGAAGAAGAGGGTCACGGTCCGGGTCTCGGCGGGCGGCCGGTCCGCGGTCCCGGCCTCGGGCTTGGGGACGTCGGCGTCGACGAAGTGCTTGACCTTCTCGCCGCCCCCGCCGGTGAAGAAGACGATGGCCAGGACGGCCAGGACCAGGCCGAGCAGGCCCAGGACGAGGGCCGTCTTGGGGACGCCGCCGTGAGTGTTCTTCGGGGACATGATCTCACTCGCCTCGCCGGAGATAGCGGACCAGGCCGCGGTAGATGGCCTCGGCGACCTTGGCCTGGAAGGCGTCGGAGGCCAGCTTCTGCTCCTCGTCGGGATTGGAGATGAAGGCCGTCTCGACCAGGACGGCCGGGCAGGCCACCCCGGTCAGGACCTTGAACGGGGCCTGCTTGATGCCCCGGTTGCGGGTGCCGAGCATGGCGTCGAGCTCGCCCTGGATGAGCTCGGCCAGGCGGCTGCTCTCCTTGATGTAGGCGTTCTGGGCCATGTCCCAGAGGATCATCATCAGGTCGTCGTCGGTGGACGGGTCGATGCGGCTCTGGAGCTCGGAGGAGTTGTTCTCGAGGTAGGCCAGGCGGCGCGTCTCCTCGTCGGTGGCGTTGACGCTCAGGAAGAAGGTCTCCGAGCCGGCGGCCTTCTTCTGGACCGCGCCGTTGGCGTGGATGCTGATGAACAGGCCGGCCTTGTGGTTGTTGGCGATGGCCGAGCGGTTCTCGATCGAGACGTCGACGTCGCGGTCCCGGGTCAGGACGACCTCGAAGCCCATGTCCTTCTCGATCAGGGCCTTGAGCTTGAGGCTGACGGCCAGGGTGATGTCCTTTTCGAGGTTGCCGAAGCGGCCCTTGGCCCCCGATTCCAGGCCGCCGTGGCCGGGATCGATGACCACGGTGCGCAGGGCCCGCTCCTGGGCGGCGGCGGGCCGGGCCAGGGCGAGCGGGAGCGCGGCGGCCAGAAAGACGGCCGCGGCGGGGACGAGGGCGAGGAGCGGTGCCGGCTTTATCCTGAAGAACTGCATAGGCGGGTGGTGGTGGAGGCGGCGGGAATCGAACCCGCGTCCGAAAGCATTCGACATCAGGTCTCTACACGCTTATCCCCTTCCTTGATCTCGCCCGCCGGCGCTCGAAGAGGAAAAGCGCCGTAAGGCCAGCCTCGAAGGTGTTTCGCTCCCCGGCCTCAAGGCCGGACCGGATCGCTATCCCGCCTGGTCGGCGCTCCGAAGGTCCTGCGGGAGGGGGCCCCCGGAACGGCGTGCCTTTCTATTAGGCCGCGACTGCTAAAGGTTCTGCAGTTAATTGTTTCCACCGTTTAACGAGGTGGGTGGGACCTCGGCGTGCAACCTGTGTCTCATTACCTCCGTCGAAACCAGTTCGCCCCCAAACTCCTTTCAACTGTTTATTATAGGGGTGTTCCGCCGCGTTTTCAAGGACGAACCGGCCGGGAGGGGATCAAACCCGGCTTTTGCCCGGACCCCGGGCCGGCCCGGGATATCTCCCGGAGACCCGGCGCCGTGCCGCTCCGCCGTTTGATCCCCTCGGTTGACTCCGGCGGGCTGCCGTCCTATAGTCCGCTTTCGGACGAAGATCCCGAAGGAGAAACAGATGCTCATCTCGAGGACCGCGAATAGGACCTGGACCGCCTTGATCGTCATGCTCGCCGTCGCAGCCGCCGTCGCCTGCGGGCCGGGCCGGACGGACAAGCCGTCGGCCACGGCCGCCGGCCAGCCCGCCGCGTCGGCGGCGCCGGCCGTCGATGTGTCGCTCGCCCCCGTGCCGCCCATGGGCTTCAACACCTGGAACAAGTTCGGCTGCAACGTCGACGAGAAGCTCATCCGCGAGACGGCCGACGCCATGGTCGAGACCGGCATGCTGGACGCCGGCTACCGCTACCTGGTCATCGACGACTGCTGGCAGGTCGAGCGGGCCGCCGACGGCCGGATCGTCGCCGACCCCGAGCGCTTCCCCTCCGGCATGAAGGCCCTGGCCGACTACGTTCACGGCAAGGGGCTCCTGTTCGGCGTTTACTCCGACATCGGCCCCCAGACCTGCGCCGGACGGCCGGGCGCCGCCGGGCACTTCGACCTCGACGCGGCCTCCTACGCCGAGTGGGGCGTCGACTACATCAAGGTCGACTGGTGCCACTGCGACGACCTCCACGCCCCGACCGAGTACGCCCGGTTCCGCGACGCCCTGCGCGCCTCCGGCCGGCCGATCGTCCTGAGCATCTGCGAGTGGGGCCGGAACGACCCCTGGACCTGGG
>JAEAME010000860.1_pt1 | contig 25967 bp, 23 predicted proteins | sample 8958731 | NCBI WGS metagenome assembly JAEAME01 (sample SAMN16933194, study PRJNA681113) | bioreactor sludge metagenome | isolation source: anerobic bioreactor sludge (Control) | place: India:Bengaluru | collected 2018-10-24 | reverse complement strand
GCCTGTTAATGTAACGCTGATTATACTCTTCGGTTACAACTTTCTTTTGAATCTCCAGGTTCTTTACCGAGAAATCCAATGAGCCCATCCTGTCAGACTCAAGCCAGAATCCTGTTTCAATATTGTCAGCCGGAATAGTTATATAGTAGTTTGTTATATCAGAGTTTGTAAATGCATTGTTATCGCCGCCCGCCAGCTGAAGGTTCTTATCATACTCAGGAATAACCGGTGTTCCCCCGAACATAAGATGTTCAAATAAATGTGCCATCCCTGTCGACTGAGGGTCCTCATCCCTGGATCCAACATCATAAAGGATATTTATTGCCACAAGAGGAGTTGACCTGTCTTCATTTACAAGAACTCTCAGCCCGTTTTTCAGACAGGATTTTTTGAATTTAATCATCGGCAGCAGAATGATATCATTGACATTAAATAAGTGTACTTATCCAAAAAGACAAACTTAAATAAAAAGCAGATAAGCTTTATTAATGTTTTTATATTTGCATAATCATGTTGAAAAGCAGGTTTTTCAGGAAAATATTAAAACCACGATTTGAGGATATTGATCAGGTAAGGCTGTTATATTTACTCAGTTTGCTAGTCGGGCTTCTCAGTGCCCTGGCTGCTGCTGTCCTGAAAAATGCAATACACTATACCCATCAGATACTTACCCGTGGGATAACAAGAGAATCAGGTGATTACCTTTATCTGGCCTACCCGATCCTTGGGATGTTCCTGACTGTATTGTTTGTAAAGTATATTGTCAGGGACAATATCGGACATGGGATAAGCAGGGTCCTTTTCGCAATCTCGAAGAGGAAGAGCCGTCTGAAGGTTCACAATACATGGACTTCAATTGTCGCTACGACAATGACTATCGGTTTTGGCGGATCTGTTGGAGCTGAGGCTCCTATTGTTCTCACCGGGTCATCAATAGGATCGGCTGTCGGAAGTTTTTTTAAGCTTAATTACCGCAGCATAACTCTTCTTATAGGTTGTGGAGCAGCCGGAGCAGTAGCCGGTATTTTCAAGGCACCGATCGCCGGGATAGTATTCACCCTGGAGATACTTATGCTTGATCTTACAATATCGTCTATAGTTCCTTTGCTTATCTCCTCTGTCACTGCAGCAACTGTCGCCTATTTTTCAATGGGAGAAAAGGTGCTTTTCTCATTCAGTATTACTGAAGCTTTCAACATTGCAAATATACCATGGTATATCGCGCTTGGAATAACCGCCGGCTTTATTTCACTGTATTTTTCAAAAATGACATTATTCCTTGAAAAAAGTTTTGCGAAGATCAATAATGTATATTTACGGATGTGTGCCGGAGGATTGATCCTTAGTTTGCTTATTTACCTTTTTCCTTCATTTTACGGTGAAGGTTATGATACAGTCCTTCTCCTCCTTCAGCAAGGAGTTGATCCGGTGATAGGGAACAGCATCTTTTACAGGCTTTCAGATAATTTCTGGGTGGTTTGCCTGTTTATGGCTTGCCTTGTGTTCCTGAAAGTCCTTGCTACAAGCTCCACAAACGGGGCAGGAGGGGTAGGAGGCATCTTTGCTCCGGTACTCTTCACCGGAGGCACTGTAGGATACCTCTTTGCCAGCCTGCTTGGCAGATTTCTTAATATTGACCTCCCTGATAACAGGTTTGTTCTGATAGGTATGGCCGGATTGATGGCCGGAGTGATGCATGCCCCGCTGACAGCCATTTTCCTGATAGCTGAGATAACAGGAGGATATGATCTGCTTATACCTCTTATTATTACATCAACAGTGGCTTATATTACAACAAGGAGCTTTGAACGGCACTCAATATATCATGTTCAGCTTGCAGAAAAAGGAGAACTGATAACCCACGACAAGGATAAAGCCGTACTGACAATGATGGACTGGAGGAAAGAGATCGAGACTGATCTGTTCAAGGTAAAGCCGACAGATACGCTTGGTGAACTTGTTGATGCTATTTCAAAGTCGAAGCGTAATATCTTCCCTGTGGTTGATGAGTATAACATCCTTGAAGGGGTTGTCTCTCTCGATGAAGTAAGGGAAATAATGTTTAATAAGGAGCTTTACGAGAGCACTTATGTAAGGGACCTGATGACTATACCGCCTTCTTATATTGACACAAAGGAGAATATAGAAACAGTGATGGATACATTCCGTAAGACCGGAGCATGGAACCTTCCTGTGCTCAATAACGGATATTATGTTGGATATATTTCAAAATCAAGGATTTATACAACATATCGTGAGTTGCTTATACAGTTTTCAGAAGAATAAATTTTTAATTTATATAAATATGAAAAGAGATAAATTGGTTTTTGATCTGATTGAAAAGGAACAGCAACGTCAGCTGAACGGGATAGAGCTTATAGCTTCAGAAAATTTTGTCAGCCCGCAGGTGCTTGAATCTATGGGATCGGTAATGACAAATAAGTATGCAGAGGGTTATCCCGGACACCGGTACTACGGTGGTTGCGAAATTGTAGATCAGTCAGAGCAGATTGCGATCGACCGTCTGAAGCAGCTTTTCAATGCCGAATATGTGAATGTACAACCTCATTCCGGGGCTCAGGCTAATATGGCAGTTTTTTTAACTGTTCTAAAACCGGGAGACAAATTCATGGGGCTTAATCTTGCTCACGGGGGGCATCTGTCACATGGTTCACCGGTTAACACCTCTGGTATACTTTATACACCTGTTGCTTACGGGGTGAAAGAGGAAACCGGAAGAGTTGATTATGATATGATGGAGGAGATCGCACTAAGGGAAAAGCCTAAAATGATAATAGGTGGTGCATCGGCTTATTCACGTGAATGGGATTATGAGAGGATGAGAAAGATAGCAGATATGGTTGGTGCTATCCTTATGGTCGATATGGCACATCCGGCAGGATTAATAGCAGCCGGCTTGCTCGAAAATCCGCTGAAATATGCCCATATTGTTACGTCAACAACACATAAAACCTTAAGAGGTCCGCGCGGTGGTATAATACTAGTCGGGAAGGACTTTGAGAATCCCTGGGGGATCACTACCCAGAAAGGTGAAATACGGATGCTGTCTTCTCTGATCAACTCAGCTGTGTTTCCCGGAATTCAGGGAGGGCCGCTGGAGCATGTTATTGCTTCAAAAGCTGTTTCGTTCGGAGAAGCCCTGGAACCTGAATTTAAAAAATATCAGATGCAGGTAAAGGTAAACGCTGAAGCAATGGCTAAAGCTTTCATTGACAAGGGATATAAGGTTATTTCAAACGGGACTGACAATCACCTCATGCTGATAGATCTCAGACCTAAATTTCCTGAGATCTCAGGAAAGAAAGCTGAAAACGCACTTGTTCAGGCACATATAACAATAAATAAAAATATGGTTCCCTTCGACAGCAGATCTCCCTTCCTTACATCGGGATTAAGAGTAGGAACACCGGCTATTACAACAAGGGGGCTTAAGGAAGAACATATGGGAAGCATTGTTGAACTTATTGATGAAGTAATAAGAGATGTTGAGAATGAATCAGTTATTTCAAAAGTAGGGGAAGAAGTTAAAAGAATGATGGCGCCATATCCTCTCTTTGCTATGTGATTTTTTTCAAGGATGATATATTGTAAAAACTGATTTTTTTTTAACTTTACCTGTACCCTCCTTCTAAATTGTAGAGATAATGAGCAAGCCTGAACTAATTTTTGTCGTAGATGACGATCCTTTTATAAACATGCTGGTAGTCAAGAAGTTTTCTTCTGAAGGCTTTCAGTGTGAATCTTTTGAATCAGGTGAAGAATGCCTTAAAGCTTTGAACAAGGATCCGGATCTTATTATTCTTGATTATTTATTTGTAAAAGAAGATAAGAAATTCATGAACGGGATGGAGGTCCTTGACAAGATCAAGCATGTAAAGCCTGATATTTCAGTTATAATGCTGTCGGGTCAGGATAACGGGGAGGTTGTTCTCGAACTTGCCAGAAAAGGAATTGATGATTATGTTATAAAGGATCATAACCTGATTGATAATCTGCATATTGCAATCAAGGAGCTTTTCGACAGGAAAAGCTGAAATTATCTCAAAATAAAATTATAGGTTATAGTACCCTTCTGAATGACCGGTGCGTCGGGTTTTGCATCAAACTGAGCCAGCATCGCGGCATCCCGGGCCACCCTGAGAAGGTATTCATCAAGGGTATTTGATCCTTTTATTCCCGGAACTGCCTGTGTGACTTTCCCTGAGCGGTCAACACTTACTTCCACGACAACTCTGCCTTCTCCCTGGTAATCATATTTTGGCAGTGGCAGATTACGCACACCCCTGCCTGAGAGACTGTAGGATATTCCGTTGGTACCCAGCCCGCTTCCTTCTCCCCTGTTCTGTGAATCGACAGATCCCGTAGGGGATCCCTGGTTACCCTGACCTCCTGCCACACCTTCACTTTTTGAACTTGTACCGGCGTTTTTGGCACCGGCCAGTGCTGCCCTGGTTTTGCTGGCTATCTCTTCCTGCCGTCTCTGTTCAGCTTCAATTCTTTTTCTTTCTGCTTCTGCCTGTTCTTGTCTTATTCTTTCTGCTTCAAGCTCCTCTCTTCTTTTTCTCTCAGCCTCAATCTGCTCACGGCGTTTCCTTTCAGCTTCAGGGTCAACTTTCTTTACTTCAGGAGCCTCTTCATTATTCTGGGTCAGCAGAGGCTCTTCCTCAGCTGTTACAACCTCCCGGGCCGGAGGGGGAGGTACTGTTTCTTCAATTGCAGGTGCAGGTGATGGTTCAATCATACCAAGTCCCGTTTCGTCAGTGCCGAAATTGACAAGGATTCCCTCTTCTTCAGGTTCCTGCGGAGGGATTGAAAAACCGATAACAAGCATTAAAACAAATACACCCGCGTGAATTACAGCAGTCCCGACAAAACCCTTCCTCTTTTCTGAAGGTATTTTGCGAAGGTCATTATTTTGCAGTTGTTGCAATTATCAATTTATAGTTATTCGCCTGGGCGATGTTAAGTACTTTGACAACACTTTCAAAAGGCACTGTTTTGTCTGCATGCAATGAGATATATGTTTCCGGAGCACTTCCAAGCTTTTGTTTCAAAACATTTTCGAGCTCTTCAAGGGTAACGGGCTGCTGTTCAACATAATATCTCTGGTCAGCTGTTATCGACACTGTAGTCTGCGGTTTGGCTGATGTTTGAGTAGACCCTTTCGGAAGTAACAGCTTTAGTGCTGTAGGATGAACAAGCGTTGATGTTAACATGAAGAATATCAACAGGTTAAAAACAACATCAGTCATTCCTGTAGAACTGAAATTGATGCTTATCTTGTTTCTTTGAGATATTGCCATGCTTGTTTTTATTTTACCGGTTCATTCAGAATGTCCATAAATTCTGTATTTGTAGCTTCAAGGTTGAAGATCACTTTCTCTACCTTGACAACGAGAATATTGTAGGCGAAATATCCCAGAATACCAACTGTGAGACCTGCAACAGTTGTTATAAGTGCTGTATATATACCACCGGAGAGCAGAGAGACCTCTATATTGCTTCCTGCCTGTGACATAGCATAGAAGGATTGAACCATTCCTATAACAGTACCCAGGAAGCCCAGCATAGGTTCAGCTCCTGTAATTGTTGCCAGCGTAGGAAAGCTTTTTTCAAGCTTCGAGATCTCAAGCTTTCCTACTGTCTCAATTGCAGTACTTATGTCCTGCAGAGGTCTGCCCAGTCTGCTTATTCCTTTTTCGATCATCCTGGCTGAAGGGGTATCTGTTGATTTGCACAGTGCCATTGCAGCGTCTATTTTGCCGTCATGGATATAATCCTTGATCCTGTTCATGAAATTCTGATCCTCTTTTGTGGCTTTCCTTATTACATAATATCTCTCGATAAAGATATATGCTGCCACAAATGACAGCAGTATGATGGGGATCATTACCCATCCGCCTTTGAATGCAAGATCAAATAAAGTTAATTTAATCTCACTTGTCGTTTCAGGAGGAAGAGCTCCTCCCTGCATTATAAACTGTGTAAATCCCATATTTAAAGTTTCTGTTTAATAATAAAACCCTGAATGATTTATAATTATTTGTCTTCCACGTGCGAAGATATTAAAAAACGTATTTATCATCCATTCTATTATACACGGTTAATAACAAAGCCTCATTATTTATTAACTGAAGTACGTGAATGGCCCGGTAGTGCATTGATTATTCGGCCAATACGACCGGATCATCTTCTCTTTTCATTTCAGGTTTTTCCTTTTTCCTGAACAAGTCTGAGAATCTGTCGAAATCCTGTCGGAAGAAAAGTCCGAAGCCCTGGGTATAGGGAGCCTGTTTACCTGTATATGGATTATTGAACCTGTTAAACACCTTGAAACGGATCTTGTCAGTCAGTTTGTATTCAATATCAAAATCGCCGGTCAGCTGATCGTTTACTGATGACGGACCGCTTGTTCCACGCACATCAAAATTGCCGTTGATTACAACCTTATCATTAAGCAGCTGGGTGGAGAGTGCAAGCTGAACCTCATTTGCATTGATATCCTTGTATCCCGGCCGGTAAACAAAACCAATATCAAAATCGTTACTGATCTGTGATAACCAGTTACTTAGCTGGTTAGAGACCATTTCAGTAGTTGTAACAGCCATAGCCGAAGTACCTGTTGAAGTAGTTGAAGTGAGGCCGGACCTGTATGAAGGATCAGAGTAAAAGCTGTTCATTACAAGCAGATACAGGAACTGGCGGCTTCGTTCCTCTTCAGTAGTTATAACGTTCTTAAGATAGGCCCTTGTCGATTCATCGGCGGAAGGAAGGAATATGTCAAGATTGATAACCGGATTGAAAAGCCGGCCAGAAAGGTCTATGTGACATTCAACAGGGATCCTTTCATTGAACCTCTCGTCCTGTAGTATCTCATATAATGAGGCTTTCAGCTTATAGATGGCTTTGATGTCGATCTCGGCATCGTCGATGTTGCCATTGAAGATTATTCTCCCTCCGTTTTCGACAGTAAATGGTTTGTTAAGGATATTTCCGAGGGTGAAGAGATAATCACCATCCTCAATATTATAATCCCCGGATATTCTGAACTCACCCTTTTGATTTATACTGATATTCAGTTTGCCGGTCCCGCGACCCCTCATTATATCTCCTACCTTTGAATCAAAAATAAGTTGCACTTCTGCATCAGGTGTCACGTCCAGCTCCAGATTAAGATTTAGACCGGTTTTGGTCGCGTTAGAGACTACAGGAGGTCTTGTATTATCTTCTGTTACTTTACCGGTATCTGTATTGATGAAAGTGATGAAAGAATAATCTGAAACAGTTTCACTTGAATTCAAGGGGATATTAAATTTTGTATTCCTTCCAGTCTGAGCTGCAATATCGAACGAAAGAGCGTTTGTGCCACTTTTTATTGTAGTAACCCCCCTGGCAAATGCAGTGCCATAGAACAATTCATTATCTTTTGGCTTGGTATTCAATACCATACACTCATTCATGCTGATAGTCAGATTGGCCATAAAATCGTTGAAATTCTTATGGGATACTGATCCGTTCAGGATTGCACTGTTTCCTCTTTCATCAAGGACAGCGATATTTCGGAAAATGATGTTGTTCTTATCAAACCTTATTGAATCATTCAGCCTGTATTTTGTCTGAAGATAATCAACCTTCATTGAAGTGTTCTCGGCAAAAAGAGCGCCTTTCAGTACAATATTTCCCGGCGAGGCAGTGAATCTTACATTTCCTGAGGCGGTTCCTGCAATATCAGATGCAAATACCTTAAGAAGAGGATTGAGTGCATCAACCGGAAGCTTATCGGCTCTGATGCCAAGTGCGATTTTTTTTGCAGCCGGATCATAGGTGCCATCAATATCGATCATTTTCTCTCCCATGAAATTATTCTCTATCATGATGTCGGCTACTTTTTTCGCGGCATTCCATTCAGATACAACTGACAATACTCCATAGTCATTCTGAAGAACTGAAAAATCACTTACCTTAAGATTGCTTTCGAGAAGCGGGTTCCTGTAAAGGTTTGTAAGCAGAATGTTACCTTCAATTATTCCTTCGAGATCGAGTGAAAGTTCATCAGGCTCCTTTTTCTTCTTTGAGATATAATTCAGAGGGGATATGTCAATACCCCTGAATTCAAACTGAAGAGTATCGGAGGGGTTCTCCGAGATGGTTCCGTTAACCTGATAATAATTGTTCCTGTTGCTTATGAACAGCCTGTTTATCTGAAATGAATTAGAATCGGCTACTATCCTTGATTGATCTATTTTCCACCTGTTATTCTTGTTATATATGCTTGTCGAATCGATATCTATATTTAGTACCGGCTTGTTTCCTTTCCCGGGCTCCCTGATAAAGGCTCCCCGGGCAATAATGTTTCCGCTGTTACGGATCTTACCATTATTATCCCAGTTCAGGCTGAAATTGAAATTATCAGGTCTCGCGAAGAGATCAACCTTGAATCCTCTCAATTCTGTTTGCCCAAGAGCGGTACGGGATGTTGAATTTATTTTTACCTGTGCCTCAGGCGAACGGTAAACAGCCTCAAGAGTGACATCTTCCAGAATATTGTTCCTGAAATTCAATGAGCCGGCGTTACCTGTAATTCGCAGGATACTGTCAGGGTAAATGGATCCTCTTAAACTGCTCTTTTCAGCGATCAGGAGTCCTGTATTAAAGAAGCTGTTTATCTTGTCAGTGTTTTTAAAGCTGACATCAAAAATGAACCTGTTACTCTGGGTCTTTGATCTGGGCGGCGCAGCGAACCTTGAGGGCATAATTGTTGCAAGTACCGATCTTGCAGTATTTTCAAGTCCCGCAAAATTATAATAACCTCTGATATCAGCATCAATATAATCAGTGCGAAGGCTTATGGCAGGTTCATTATCTTCAAAGAAGGTACTTAGGGTAAAATCATAAAACTCCAGTTCATTTCCCTTCAATGTCAGGTTTGAATTCAGAAGTTTTATCTCTCCATCGAGGTTATCTATGTTGGATCCCTTGAAATTTGCCGTAAGCAGCATTGTGACGGCAGCCGATGTGTCTTTTGACAGCCTGAGCCTGTAAAGATCAGCTTCAGCAAGATTCAGGGTGAAATCAAATTCAGGAAGTTTACTTCTGAAATCGAACATCCCGAGCAGATCCATTTTAATATTATTCTCAGAGATCTTTACGCTGCCGTCCCAGGTATGTTCACTGAAAATACCGTTCAGGGAAATATTCCGGTATTTGTATTCATTGATGTCAACACTGTCTATAAGTCCGGTGATACTGCCTGAAAATGCTTTGAATGATGAAGCAAGCATGTCAAGATTTGCCTTCATGCTAAGTTTCCCAAGCAGTTCTTCTTCTCCTGTCAGCTTCCCTAAAGCAATGCCGTTACCGTTAACAAGTCCCTTTACCTTATATCCGCCTTTGCCTTCCGGCCTGAAAGATACGTCAGTACTTATATTGCCAGCTTCAGATGTCAATTTGCCAAATGTGACAAAATCTGTTGTAAATCCCGTGAAATTCCCGTTGAACGAAACATAGCCAAGCTTATTAAAAATGTCAGGAAGCACTAATGCACCCTTATCGGGGATGTAAATTCTTGAAACGTCATTACTGCTGATATTCAGTCTGTTGACTCCTATGTATATAAAAGTGTTGTCAATTTCGGGAAGACCTGACAAGTCAAAATCACAATCAAGATATGTACTGTCTCTGTATGACAATTCTATGTTTCGTCCCTTTAACTCGGATATTGTTCCCAGGATATGGCCTGACAGTTGTGCAGATTCCTTCATCCTTATCAATGCAGGAACAAAAAACTGAAGATCAGAGAAGCCAACCAGGGATTTTTCAAGAAGAAGGTCAAGCTTTACTTTTTCTATGAAGTTATCGAAAGATCCTGTTGAGTCAGGAATTATTCTGAGATGTGAAATATTTAATACGCTTGTATCACAGAATAGCTTTGTGGAATTAAAGTTTATACTTTTGTCAGCCAGCAGGATTTCTCCTGACATCTTCCTTACATTAAAGCCCGAGCTTTCCCTGAAAGCAAGGTTGTAGATATTGAAAGCGACCGAATCATTCCTTATAATAAAATCTTCCACTATACCATTGATTCCGCTAAGATCAAGATCGTTGAAATTGACAAGTGTCTTTCCTTTTTCCATTGTCCGGTTCGCCAGAGCAAATCTCCCTTTATTGATATCAATGTGGTTGATAACAATATTAATTTTCTTTCCGGACGATCCTTCCGGGTTCTTTAAAAGATCGATATACCATCTAAGATTGCTTGATCCTGTCGAATCAGTTATAAAAGCAACAACAGGATTAGTAACAACAGCCCTTCCAAGAACTATTGATTTGTTCCTCAGATCAATCTTCCGAAATCCTGCTGCAGCGCGTGCCACATACATGAGAGTGTCATTATTCTTGTCCTTCACCAGTACATCCTGCAGTCTGAGTCTGTTGAAGAACGAGTACTCGATGCTGCCGACAGAGATTGTAGACTCAATCTTATCTGAAATGTTATCAGTAAGTTTTCTTATTATAAGTGTCTGAACTGATGGAAGACTGATTGCAATTGCGAGAACAAACGGGATAAGGATCAGTATCCCGGCAGTAATTATAATTATTCTGAATGATCTTTTAATCCTTTTGCTCATTTAATGGCATTAAACCTTCAATATTCCTGTTTGGATCATTATAATTTACAGGGTATAAAGATAATAATTACACTTGTTAAAACAGCTTTGTTATCAGCTATACATTATTACAAAGATCATACCGTCTCTTAAAAATAGCGACATGGCTCTAAGAAAGAATACTATTACCTTGCAGATAAAGATCATTTTCCGGTATTGACTAAATATCTGAAATAAAATAATCCGATATTTGCCGTTATAAAACAATTTTATGTCTGTTACAGTCCTTGCAATAGAATCTTCCTGCGATGATACTTCCGCTTCCATTGTCAGGGATGGTTATGTGCTTTCAAATCTTATAGCCAGCCAGGAAATACATCGGTCTTACGGAGGCGTTGTACCGGAGCTGGCTTCACGTGCTCACCAGGCTAACATTGTTCCGGTAACTGATCAGGCTCTTAAAAAGGCGGGTCTGAGGGTATCCGATATTGATGCTGTGGCTTTCACAAGGGGACCAGGATTGCTGGGTTCTCTTCTTGTAGGGACATCCTTTGCAAAAGGGCTCGCACTTTCACTTGGCATACCTTTGATAGAGGTAAATCACCTCGAAGCTCATATACTTGTTCATTTTATCAGGAATGATAAAGTCAATAATACAGTTCCGGGTTTTCCATTTCTTTGCCTTCTTGTATCAGGCGGTCATACAAGAATTATTCAGATGGAGGACTATCTTGAAATGAGGGTACTGGGAAATACAATAGATGATGCTGCAGGAGAAGCGTTTGACAAATGCGGAAAACTAATGGGATTGGATTATCCCGCCGGACCTGCAATAGACAGGCTGGCAGCAGCCGGCAACAGGAAGGCTTTTCGTTTTGCTAAGCCTTCGATAAAAGGTCTTGATTTCAGTTTCAGCGGATTAAAAACAAGTTTTCTGTATTTCCTTCGTGACCGTGTTAAAGAAGATCCGGGCTTTATCGAAAAGAATAAAGCTGATCTTTGTGCATCACTCCAGGATACGATAGTATCAGTACTCACTTCTAAGCTTGTGAAGGCTTCTAATGAGACGGGAATAAAAGAGATCGGTATTGCGGGAGGGGTTTCCGCTAATTCGGGATTAAGGGCTGCAGTTATGTCTGAAGCTGAAAAAAGAAAATGGAACCTTTTCATCCCTGAACCCGGATATTCAACAGATAATGCTGCAATGATTGGAATTGCGGGCTATTATAAATATCTTAGAGGGGAATTTACAGATCAGGATGTTGCACCACTTGCCAGATTCTGAAACCAAATCATAGAAAAATGGAAAAAAAAGAGCTGTCGATCCTTGTAATAGGTGCCGGCGCTGTTGGAGGCATTACAGCTGCTTTGCTTAAAAAGGACGGCTATGATGTTGAGATTGTAAGTAAGTATCCCGATTATGCCGCACTTATCTCTGAACAGGGAATAGAAGTGACTGGGGCATGCGGCAATGTGAATGTCAAAATGCCCGCATACGCATCAGTAGCAGAAGTAAAGGACAAAAAGGACCTGATTCTTCATGCAACTAAAGCTACAGATATGATTGAAGCAGCTGAATCGGTAAAAACTATTCTTAATGAAGACGGATATGTTATCTCAATGCAAAACGGAATATGTATTGATGACCTTGGACAAGTGCTTGGAAGGAGCAGGGTGATAGGCTGCATTACCGGCTGGGGAGCGACAATGGATTACCAGGGGAAACTTGCTATGACCTCCACTGGTGATTTTGTGATAGGATACCCCGACAGGGCCCCTGACGATTTTCTTAAATCAGCAGGCGAGATTCTCTCATCTGTTGTACCTGTTAAATTAACGGATAATCTGATGGGACACCTTTATGCCAAGCTTATTATAAATTCATGCATCACTTCGCTTGGAGCTATTTGCGGACTGTATCTCGGAAGGATGCTTGCCGTAAGAAAGATGAGAAGGATTTTTATCGAGATTATCAGGGAAGCTGTCCTTGTTGCTGACAGGATGAATATCAGGATCGAAGTTTTCGGAGATAAACTCGACTTCTATAAATTTCTGGCAGGCAAAAACATATTAGCTGATCTCCGCCGGCATTTATTTATTATTGTTATAGGTTTTAAATACCGGAAACTAAAATCATCAAGCCTCCAGTCACTTGAAAGGGGTAAACGGACTGAAGTAGAATACCTTAATGGCTATATAGTTAAAAATGGGGATGTATTGGGAGTTGATGTTCCAGTTAACCGGGCAGTGCTGAATATTATCCAGGATATTGAGAGAAAGAAAAGAGAAATATCCTTTAATAATTTCAGCGATCCGATTTTTGATTGTTTCAATAATTGATTTTAGCGTTAATTTAATTATATTCGGATCAGATTTTGAAGGATGAAAGAACTCAAAATTACACCAACAAAAACATCCCCGGAGATAATTCTTACTCCTGAAGGCTCGATCCGGATTAAAGGGCGCTCTATACATGAGAATGTGAATGAATTTTTTGCCCCTGTTGAAAAATGGGTGGCTGAATATCTTAAGATACCTGCTGATATAACCTGTGTTGATATGATCCTTGAATACTTTAACAGTGCCAGCGCTAAAGCATTCATTCATCTGCTGGAACAGATCAAGCATGTCAGCCTTAAGAATAAGAAATACATAATTAACTGGTATTATGAGGATGGTGATGAAGATATCCTTGAGCGGGGAGAATACTTTTCATCTATCCTGGAGGTCCCATTCACCTTCATTAAGCTCACCTGACGCCTTAGGGTGAACAGGGTCTCAAATATAACATTCATGCTATTCCCTGGAGCTTCTGTTATTTCTTCTTTTTTTTGATGAGCTGCGGTATTCTGTAAGATAAATAATTGAAATTGATAAGAATAAGATTCCCAGAAGTAGCAGCATAATAAAAATAAAGACGGAGGGTTTGCCAAATTGAGGTATTGGATGTTTCAGCCTGTAGACATATCCGAAAACAGTATAGACTATTACCATTATAGATATGATCATGCTTACTATAACTGTTGTGCCATCAAAAATCCGGGTCGTTTTGTACAGCTGGGTTTTTCTGAATCTTATATAGGAAGCCCTGGCGTAAACCCTTGCTCTTTGTTTTGAACGATCCTGCCGGTATTTCCTCCAGTCTTCCATGGCCTGGCGAAATGATTCAGCATCATCAACAACTTTATCGAAATTAGAGATCAGGAATTCATAGGCTTCAGTAACTGCTATGAACCTGTCTATTGCATCAGGGCTTTTATTTAAATCAGGATGATACAAACGTGCCTTTTGCCGGTATGCTTTTTTTACATCGTCAAGGGATGAGTCTGCAGGGAGGCCAAGTATATTGAAGTAATCGTCTACCGTCATATTACACCAGGCAGGTATGATATGACAAAAGTAGACATATTATTTAACTATTCCCGTAAAACCCATGAAGGCAAGGGCAAGTATCCCGGCAATGACAAGCGATAATGGAACGCCTTTCATGCCTTGTGGTACGTCAACAAGTTCCAGCTGCTCTCTTATTCCTGCAAGTATTACAAGGGCAAGGCCAAATCCTATCGCTGTGCTTGCTCCATAAACAACACCTTCAAGAAGGTTGTAATTCTTCTTTATCACAAGTATTGCGACGCCAAGTACTGCACAGTTTGTTGTTATAAGAGGCAGGAATATGCCAAGAGCCTGATAAAGAGGCTGACTGATCTTTTTTAAAATTATTTCCACCATCTGAACAAGGAAAGCTATTACAAGGATGAAAGTTATTGTCTGCATGAAAGCAATGCCAAGCTTTTCAAGTACATATGTGTAAATAATGTAAGTCACTGTTGTTGCCAGGACAAGAACAAAAGTTACAGCACCAGCCATTCCGACAGCGGTCGACACTTTATTTGAAACCCCTAGAAAAGGACACACTCCCAGGAATTGAGCCAGGACAACATTATTGATCAATATGGCAGATATAATTATCAGAATATATTCCATGTCAGTGATTTTTATGTTCTTTTAAGTCTGTTTATAAGAGCAATCAGATAACCCAGGGCTATGAAGGCTCCGGGTGCAAGAATAAAAACAAGTATCCCGTCACCCTTGATAAATTTGTACCCGAATAATGCACCGCTGCCTAATATTTCCCTGAATGCCCCGAGAATGCCGAGGGCCATTGTAAACCCCAATCCCATTCCTGCACCATCAATAAATGATGATAGTACAGAATTTTTACTTGCAAATGCTTCAGCCCTGCCAAGGACTATACAGTTAACTACAATCAGGGGAATGAAGATTCCAAGTGTTTCATAAAGCGATGGAACATAAGCCTGCATGAACAAGTCAACAATTGTCACGAATGATGCTATGATCACAATAAAGGCAGGAATCCTTACTTTATCAGGGATGACCTTTGACAATAGTGATATAACAACATTCGAGCCTATAAGAACAAAAGTTGTTGCAATTCCCATTCCCATTCCATTTAATGCCGATGATGTTGTTGCAAGGGTAGGACAGGTACCCAGTACAAGAACAAGGATCGGGTTTTCCTTGAAGAATCCTTTTGTAAAGTTTTGTAATTGGTTCATCTTGAGGATTTTATTATTATTTATTCCCTGCTGGTTTTATTCCCCTGTTGCGACAAGGCGGAACCGGAAATAATTGAAGTATCATTCCGGTCTTTCCCGCTGAACAGTGTTTGATATGCCCTTTGGAGAGCCTCGCAAAATGCTCTTGAACTTATTGTTGCAGCTGTTATCGCATCAACCTGACCGCCATCCTTTTTAACTTTAAGATCAAAGTCAGCAGGATTTTTATCATTGAACTGGTCTTTGAATTGGGGCTCGGCCATTTTTGTTCCGAGTCCTGGAGTCTCCTTCTGTTCAAGAACAGCAATATTTATAATAGTGCCATCGGTCCTGAAACCAGCCATGAGTGATATATTTCCACTGAAGCCGGATGGAGAATAAGTATTTACAGCATATCCTATAAGATTTCCGTCCTTTTTGGCGGGATAGATATCGAGACTGTCGCCATCCCCTGTAGGAAGCCTGAACATTTCTGAGTCAGGATTATTGTCAAAGTCGGGGACGACCATTTTTATAGCTGTTATCTTCTTGTTCAGTATGGAGGCTTCTATAGGTCCTTTTGTGACCTGATATACAAAAGCCAGGCAGGCTGATGCTACAAGGGATATCAGCGTAAGCGACAGCGCCATATTTTTAAAAGATGATTCGATCTTAGCCATTTTTAACCTCCTCACCAAATCTTCTGGGTTTAATATATGCATTCATCAGCGGAACAAAAGCATTCATTATCAGAATCGCAAAAGAGACACCTTCGGGATAAGCACCCCACACTCTGATTATTACAGTAAGGATACCTATTCCGCAGCCGTAGATGATCTGTGATCGTATACTCATCGGAGATGTCACATAATCCGTAGCCATGAAGATCGCACCAAGGAGAACTCCTCCTGCGAGAATATGGAACAAGGGACTTGGGTATTGCTCCGGATCAATGAGCCACAAAATTGCAGTAAAAACTGCCACGCTTCCGATTACCGATATGGGGATATGCCAGGTTATTATTTTTTTTACAAGCATATAGATAAATCCTATGAGAAGAGCAACAGCTGCTATTTCTCCGAGAGAACCTCCCATATCTCCAAGGAACATTTGAGAAGGGGTAGGTATCTGCGCTACAAGTTCAGATAATGGTTCACCGTTCTTGATGCCCTCCTTTATTATTGCAAGCGGGGTAGCTCCAGTCACAGCATCCGTATAGCCTGTTTTTAAACCGCCGGGTACCGGCCAGGAAGTCATCTGTACAGGAAATGATATCAACATGAAAACCCTGCCAACAAGCGCAGGATTGAATGGATTGTTACCAAGTCCTCCGAAGGTCATTTTTGCAACAGCTATTGAAATGAAGCTGCCGATTATAACAATGAAGACCGGAAGGTTTGATGGTACATTGAAGGCGAGCAATAATCCTGTAACAAGCGCTGAACCGTCTGTTATGCTTATTGGTTTCTTAAGGATGAACTTCTGGATAAGGTATTCAAACAGAAGGCATGAAGCGACTGAAGCAGTTGTTACTATTATTGCTCCATAACCGAAGTAGAACACCGATGTAAACAGCGCCGGGAGCAGGGCAATGACCACACCAAACATTAGTTTCCGGGTTGTTTCCGGGCTATGTGCATGGGGTGATGGTGAAATCTTTAGAATATTACTCATGAACAATTATTATTGATCTGATTATTTTACAACTCTTTCGCGGGCCATCCTTATAACAGTAGATTTGCCAAGGCGTATATAATCAAGCAGGGGACGTCCGGCAGGACAGGTAAAGCTGCATGATCCACACTCCATGCAATCTGTTATACGTTCTTTTTCTGCTCGTTCAAATAAATCTCTCTGGGAAAGGCTCATTAGCAGATATGGTTCCAGTCCCATCGGACATACAGAGATGCATTTTGCGCAGCGGATACAGACCTGCGATTCCATTCTTCCTGATTCTTCCTCGGGGAACAGAATTATGCCTGATGTTCCTTTAACAACAGGAACATCTGCATTGACAAGGGCTTTGCCCATCATCGGACCTCCTGAAATAATTTTCCCGGTATTCTCTGGTAATCCTCCGGCTGCCTCAATAAGTTTTTTTACAGGAGTACCTATTCTTACAAAATAGTTACCCGGTGCCGGCAGTGTTTTTCCGGTGATAGTAACGACCCTTTCTATCAGAGGCTTATTTTTCTGTACTGCTTCATACACGGCAAAAGCGGTACCTATATTATGTACTACTGCATTAACATCAAGAGGTAAGCGACCTGAAGGAACCTCTCTTTTTGCAAGGGCTTTAATAAGCTGTTTTTCAGCGCCCTGGGGATATTTAACCTTAAGCGGGCAGATATCGATACCTTTGAAAGAACCTGCAAGTGTACTGAGATGACCGATAGCATCAGACTTGTTGTTTTCAATTCCAATAATTGCCTTTTCGACTTTTAATGCTTTCATCAGAATTGAGACCCCGACAAGTATTTCCTTTCCATATTCAAGCATGAGGCGGTGATCCGATGTCAGATATGGTTCACATTCCACCCCGTTAATTATAAGTATTTCACATTTCTTCCCTGCCGGAACTGTAAGTTTTACATGTGAAGGGAATGTAGCTCCTCCCAGACCTACTATTCCCGATTCCTGGCATTTTTTAATAATTTCTTCGCCAGAGAGTTTTATCTCTGTCTTTAATTCATCAGTCCTGTCAATAGACTCAAGCCATTCATCACCTTCCACATCGATGAAAACAGCAGTCTGCTTATACCCGGAGGAGTCAACAACAGTGTCCACTTTATTTACTTTTCCTGAGACAGAGGAGTGGATATTGACAGATACAAAGCCCTTGCAAGTTGCAATAACCTGGCCTACCCTGACAGTGTCTCCCTTGTTTACACTTACTGTTGCCGGAGCACCGATGTGCTGAGATAACGGTATAATAACAGAATCAGGGACAGCCAGTTTCTGTATTTTACTGCCGGCAGTTATTTTATTCTCGGGTGGGTGAACACCTCCTATGGGAAATGTTTTCAACACTTTATATATTTAATTTTACAATCATTTAAGCGTTCACAGTCTCGGTTATAACTTCGACTTTAGGTTTGCGGGGCGGGAAATTGATCTCAAGAATTGATCCTGTTGGACATTCCGCTACGCATTTTCTGCAGAAGGTGCATTTTGCTGCATCAATATAAGCAAGGTTATTTTCAATCTTAATAGCATCGAATTCGCATACTTTCTGACATTTACCGCAGGCAATGCATGCCACTTTGCATGCCCTTCTTGCAGGGCCTCCCTTATCGCAGTTTGAACAGGCAACATATATTTTACGGTCTTTTTTGGCTTTCTTTCTCAGTTCGATCAGCTTTCTGGGGCAGGCTTTCACGCAAGCTCCGCATGCTACGCATTTTTCATCGCTTATAACAGGAAGACCGGTTTCATCACTAATGTATATTGCTCCGAAAGTGCATGCCCTTACACAATCGCCCAGGCCAAAACATCCATAACTGCAATCAGTCTCTCCCTGATAGAGATTATGCGCTATACGGCAGTCTGCAACACCTTCATATATTGATGTTCTTGTCCTGAACTCGGGGCTTCCGTTGCAACGGAGGACAGCTACCTTAGGTTCAACAGCAGGTGCTTCTTTCCCGAGAATTTTAGCTACCTGGGCCATCACTTCAGCTCCTCCTACAGGGCAGTTTAGTCCTTCAAATGTTTCAGCTTTTACAAGTGCTTCAGCAAGGCTTCTGCAACCTGCAAAGCCACATCCGCCACAGTTGGCTGCAGGCAGGATAGCCTGGACTTCATCAATCCGGGGATCTTCAAAGACCTTGAACTTCTGGGCAACAAAATAGAGAATGACTGCAGCCAGAAAAGCTATAAGACTCAAACAAGCTACTGTTATAATAACCGTGGAACTCATTAATATTTATGCTTTTATAGTAAATACAAAATTATTGTCAATCCGCTTCCTGAAAAACCAGAGTATCAGATAGTATGGTATCAGTATTACTAGCGCTCCCAAGCCTGCATAGATTTCACCGACGGAGAAAGCTGCAAAAAGGATAATCGCAACAAGAAAAACAATGAGCGGAAGTATATATCCAAGAAAAAGTGCCTTATAACCCATTGATTTCTTCATCTGAACTTTAACACAGTCACCAGGTGCCAGCTTGTATTTCCCGTGAACAATTATGTCTTTCTCCTTTTTATCAGATACCATACAGAACCCCTCTGCATGGCATCCTGAACATGCTGAATTTGAAACAATTTTTACAGTTACAGTTCTGTCATCAGCATTTGCCACTATACCATCATGTTCGATGCTTTCGCAGATATTTGAACCACTCATTGTGATTTGTTCAGGGAAAAGTTAATCCGCAAAATTAAAATGTCTGTTGGAAAAGCCTCTGTTTTTTATCATATTTTAAGAAAATTTATACTTTTTCGTATCTGTTCTTTCTTTTCAGCTTATGTTGCTCCAGGATTGCCTCTTGCTGAAAAGCCTGCTCAGTTCATGTCCGAGAATTAGATTCTGGTCCTGCTTTAGAAGGGGGTCGTTTAAAATAATATCTTCGGCTATCCTTCTGACATATTCGATAAGTTGTCCGTCTTTCCCAAGATCTGCGATTTTAAGATCAAACGGTATTCCGCTCTGCATAGTTCCTTCAATATCGCCGGGGCCCCTTAACCGAAGATCAGTTTCCGCTATCTCAAAACCGTCGTTTGTCCTTATCATTACTTCCAGTCTTGTTACTGCTTCTTTAGAAAGCTTGCCTGATGTCATGAGAATACAGTAAGACTGATCAGCTCCTCTTCCGACTCTTCCCCTCAGTTGATGCAACTGTGAAAGCCCGAAGCGTTCGGCGCTCTCAATTACCATGACAGATGCATTTGGGATATCAACTCCCACTTCGATAACTGTTGTAGCAATAAGTATATGGGCTTTACCTTCTTTAAACAGCTTCATTGATTCTTCCTTAACCGCAGGCATCATCTTTCCATGCACGACACTTATGCAGTATTCGGGAGAAGGGAAGACCCTTGACATATTATCCCATCCGTCTTCAAGATCTTTATAATCCATTTTTTCTGATTCCTTAATCAGCGGATAAACGACATAAACTTGTTTTCCTGCCGCAATTCTTTCCCGAAGAAAACCATATACTTTATTTCTCTCTGAATCAAAAAAATGCATTGTCTTCACAGGTCTTCTTCCGGGTGGCAGCTCATCAATAACTGAAACATCAAGATCCCCGTAAAGGGTCATTGCCAGAGTCCTTGGTATGGGGGTTGCTGTCATAACAAGCACATGAGGAGGGTTCAGACTTTTTTTCCAGAGCCTTGCTCTTTGCTCTACGCCGAAACGATGTTGTTCATCAATAATTACAAGTCCCAGGTTACTGAACCTGACATTCTCTTCTATGAGTGCATGGGTACCGATTAATATATTAAGTGAGCTGTCAAGAAGCGATTCGCTTATTTCGTTTCGCAATGATCTTTTTGAGGATCCGGTCAGCAGCCTGACCCTGATGTTCAATCCCATGAGCATCTTAGTAACAGTCTGGTAATGCTGACTTGCCAGTATTTCTGTTGGGGCCATAATGCACGCCTGGAATCCGTTATCTATCGCAATAAGCATACTCATAAGGGCGACAAGTGTTTTGCCGCTGCCCACATCACCCTGCAGAAGCCTGTTCATCTGCCTGCCGGATCCGAGATCCTTCCGGATCTCCTTCATTACCTTTTTCTGGGCTTCTGTTAATGTAAATGGTAAATTATTGAAATAAAAATTATTAAAGTTCTCTCCAACGTTAGAAAATACGAAACCTTTTTGCTTCAATGACCTGTTATTCTTATAGCGTATAAGATTCAGCTGTATGTAGAACAGTTCCTCGAATTTCAGACGATAGCCTGCTTTTTCGATGTCTGATGGATTCGAAGGGAAATGTATTTTGAACAGAGCTTCCCTGAGTCCTGCCAACCTGTATTTTGATAAGATATAGTCAGGTAAAGTCTCAGGCAGATTGATATTTATCTGCCTGAACATGTTTCCTATGAGCTTGCTTACTGCTCTTGAGTTAAGAAAATGGTTCTTTAGAACTTCAGTGGTACTATATTGAGCCTGGAATGCTGAGGAAATCCTGTTTGCGATTTTTTCGGCTGCTTCAATTTCCGGATGTATTATATTTATCAGACCGTTGAATATACCAGGTTTGCCGAAAACAACATATAGCACATCCGGAAGGTAATTCTGCATTATCCATTTTGTTCCTTTAAACCAAACCAGTTTTATTGACCCTGTATCATCCTTAAAATCAGCTACTAATCTTTTCCCGGCACCCTTTCCCTCCGTATAATATCCTGTAATCACTCCTTTTATCTGCACAAAGGGAAGGTCCTGATCCAGTTCTGCTATACTGTATATTTTTGTTCTGTCGATATACTTGTATGGAAAGAAATAAAGAAGATCCCTGTAAGTGAAAATATTTAGCTCTTTATTAAGCAGTTCGGCTCTCTTTGGACCAACGCCCTGCAAGTATTTAATATCTGTATCAAGTAGATCCTGCATTTTCCGGTCCCATAACAGGTTGATTAAAAGATTTCCGAAAATACTTAATTTTGACAACCTTACCTAAAGATATTTTCAGGATAGAATGAATTTTTTTTCAGGCATAAGATATTTAAGATACCTTCTCATTTCAAGGCATTTCAGAGGTCATGGTATTCACAGTCCTTTTGTTTTCGATCTGGTTTCAAGGATATTCAGGAATAAAATCAACCCTGCTATTGTCTTACTTACTGAAGATATAAGAAAAAAGCTGAGAGCCGACAAAAGAGATATACTGGTTACAGATTTGGGTGCCGGTTCAGCAAAAATGAAAGGAAATTTGAGAAAAGTATCAGAAATAGCGCGTTATTCGGCAGTACCTCAAAAGTACTGTAATTTGCTTGCAAATATGGCAGTTGAATTTGGAAATCGCTCTATTCTTGAACTTGGCACCTCATTAGGAATGAGCACCATGTACCTTGCAGCTGCCCGTCCTGATACTCCTGTTTATACTATTGAAGGCTGTCCGGCTGTTTCTGCGATTGCCAGGGATAATTTCAGCATTGCAGGGCTTGAAAACATAAGCCTTCTTAACGGTTCATTTGAAGACATGCTTCCGGTTTTAAGGGAACAGGGTGTTAAACCTGGTCTTGTTTTTATAGACGGGAATCACAGAAAAGAACCTGTTTTGAAATATTTCAGCTATATAATGGAAATGACAGATAATGATAGTGTTGTGATAATAGATGACATACATATTTCTGAAGGTATGGAAGAAGCATGGTCTGAGATAAGTAAAATGGATAAAGTATCCTGTACTATAGATATATGCAGGATGGGAATTGTTTTTTTCAGGCAGGGAATGAGCCATTTTAATTATGTTATAAAGTATTAACAAAAATTAAGAACAGATAATTCAATATTTAAACAAATTAATCTAATTTCGAAAATTTAAATTTTATACTTATGGACAAAGTTATTGAGATTCAAAATATTGTGAAGAATTATCAGGTTGGATCCGTGATTGTCAGAGCTTTAAGATCAGTCTCAGTTGATATTACAAGAAACGAATATGTAGCTATTATGGGACCATCAGGTTCCGGCAAGTCTACACTAATGAACCTGCTCGGTTGTCTTGATACTCCCACCAGCGGTAAATATATTCTTAACGGTACAGATGTAAGCAAGATGGAGGATGATTTCCTTGCCGAGATAAGGAACAAGGAGATAGGATTTGTTTTTCAGACATTTAATTTGCTTCCAAGGTACACCGCACTTGAAAATGTTACACTTCCACTTATTTATGCCGGAGTGCAGAAAGCAGAGCGCGAAAAAATGGCTATTGAGACTCTGGGGCATGTAGGGCTTGGAGACAGGATGACTCATAAGCCCAATGAGCTGTCAGGAGGACAAAGACAGAGGGTTGCAATTGCAAGAGCTCTTGTCAATAAACCTTCAATAATACTTGCCGACGAGCCTACCGGAAACCTCGACAGTAAGACATCTCTCGATATTATGGGCTTGCTTGATGAAATTCACAAAAACGGAAATACAGTGATCCTTGTAACTCACGAGGAAGATATAGCAAGACATGCTGCCAGGATAATAAGACTCTTCGATGGTGAAGTTGCCCAGGATTACGCCAATGAAAAGTATAAGCAGAACTGAGGAATAAGCATAAGCTTAAATTCCTATATTGCAGGATAATCTTATAGTTTTATATTATTATGAAGATATATTCCTGCAGCGGAGATGATGGCACTACATCAATTTCAGGCAGCAAAAGACTTCCGAAGGACCATCCGCGAATAGAAGCTCTGGGATCAGTTGATGAATTGATATCCTGGGTAGGTCTTTTACGGGATCAGAATGAAATTTTAAAATACAGGGACCTGCTTGTCAGCATTCAGAAACAGCTTATGTTAATTAATGCTGCTCTTGCAGTAGAATCTAAGGGCAAAGCATCTGAAATTTTAATTTCGGTTGATGATCCTGTTAAAGCTATTGAAAGTGCTATCGACAGTTTTGAGGAGACTCTGCCTGAGCTGAGGAAATTTGTCCTTCCGGGTGGTAGTATTCCGGTCTCTTATGTCCACATTACACGATGCGTATGTCGAAGGGCTGAGAGATGTGTTGTAAAACTGGATTCGACAGAAAAAATTCCGCCGCTGATCATCAAATATCTTAACCGTCTTGCCGATTATTTGTTTTTACTCGCTCGCAAAATAAGTTTAGATCTTAATATTAAGGAGTTTACGTGGTCTGATTAATTATTGTTGATTCTTTAAAATAGCTATTGTTTTTAAAGAAAAAATATATATATATTTGCAGACTTTTTTTAGAAAAATACTAATCAGGAAATTATGTACTGGACGCTTGAATTAGCATCAAAACTTGAAGATGCCCCATGGCCTGCAACCAAGGATGAACTGATTGATTTCGCCATTAGGTCAGGTGCCCCGATGGAGGTTATTGAGAACCTTCAGGAAATTGAAGATGAAGGTGATATATATGAAAGCATTGAGGATATCTGGCCTGATTATCCCAGCAAAGATGATTTCTTCTTTAACGAAGATGAATACTGATATTTATTTCTGCCTTATTTAGTTTTCCTTGATCTTTAAAGAGCAAAAGATCTTACCATACCAGGGTTGTTTACTTGAAAATTTTATTTATCTGCATCATCAGCAGAAACATAAATATCCTTCATTTTCTTTGGCCGGAGGTGATCAAACCAGTTGAATCCATCAAGTCGTTTATCTGTTTGAGGAGATGAGGTTGGAGGATCGATAACTCCATCGGGATTCTGGTATTCAAATATATCCCTGATTTTACCATCTTCTATAAAGATCTCTATTCTTGAGCATTTTGCTGTATTAACCCCTACAATTTCATCTCCGTCGACAAGGTATGATATCGATTCACCATTACCGTTTATCTCAATCCTGTACAATTCATTATCCCTTAAATATCCTGTCAGTGATCTTCCCTTTATCTGGTTGAATCTCAGGGAATCAACCTGGCTGGCAATAAAAGCAGAGTTGTATAGTTCCATTCTTTCAGCCTGCCTGTTCTTTGTAAAAATTGCCATTGAATCGGAAGTAAGCTGGTTTTCTTCTGCCCACAGCACCGGCTTTTCATAGAACCTTATAACAGAATCCCTGAAAGAGTAGGAGAGTGAATCGCACTTTGCCTGAAAATCCTTGCTGAAGATCCTGCATCCGTAATAAGCTCTTACAAGCCTGTAACCTATTTCTGAAGTATCAGCAACCGTTACTGTACTTATTGTATCAGCATGGAGGAACAATGAATCACTCTTGCCGGAGATCTGGATAAACAATGCACTGTCGGTGACCATGAAACGCTCGGGGTCCTTAAAATACCAGGCATAGTTACCTGCAACTACTAGATTATTATTTGTATCAGTAATGCTGACATTGCCAAATGATTGTCCATAACCCGTTATTTCGTTATAGAACAAAGAATCGCCCCGTATAATTTGCTGTTTATTGTCTATCAATGCATTTCTCCATATCCTTGTCATATTGTTTTTGGTATCATACCAGCCTTTTTCGCAATACAGATAGAGGCTGTCACCTTTCATTTCTGAAGGACCTGTAAAAAATGCTGTCTCCGTTTTTGTATTATAATCCATCGTATCAGCATTCATTATATATTCCGGGTTAATGATCTTTACGCTGTCCTTGAAATGAAATGTATTTGTAGCGAGATAGTATATGCCGATTGTACTAGTAAGCCTGTTATCTCCGTTTGTTATTGTTCCGTTTTCAGTATACTGAGCAATTTCATTCTTCACATCATAAGTTACTGAATTGGTATATAAGTGGGTCTCTTTATCAATCAGTTCGGCATTTCCCCTCAGGGTTGCCTTTTCAGTTGTTCCGTCGTAGAAGAGATAATCGCCCATAATATCAAGGGTGTCGCCCTGTTCAATATGGATCCTGCTGTACGCAGTTACCTGATTTTTATCCGGGAAAAAATGAGCGCTGTCGCACTTCATCGTTATTTCGTTGTGAGTCAGGTCGACATTTCCGATCAGGCGATGCCAGTCTTTTCCGGATTGTCTGTCTTTTTCAATTATATCCTCATCAGCATGATTCAGATCAATCCGTCTTTTTCCGGATGCTTGTTGTATGTTGCTGAACTTAGTCAGCATGCTTGCAGATAAGATCAGAATACTGCTCAGGAGCAGGATATTAAATGCTGCTTTTTTCA
>JAEAME010000859.1_pt1 | contig 25970 bp, 23 predicted proteins | sample 8958731 | NCBI WGS metagenome assembly JAEAME01 (sample SAMN16933194, study PRJNA681113) | bioreactor sludge metagenome | isolation source: anerobic bioreactor sludge (Control) | place: India:Bengaluru | collected 2018-10-24 | reverse complement strand
TTTTCGATGGCGTCCGGAAGTTCGCGCTGGATGGCGTCCACCTTGTCCTTGATCTCCTGATTGGCGATGTCCACGTCTTTGTTCATCTTGAAAGCCACCATGACGATGCTGGCGTTTTCCAGGGAATAGGACTGAGTGTAATCCACCAGGCTGACCGTGGCGATGGCATCCTCGATCTTCTTGGTCACCTGGGACTCCACTTCCGAGGGCCCGGCGCCGGGATAAACGGTCTGGATGACGATGTAGGGAAGATTGACTTCCGGCATCAGGTTCAGGGAAAGCGAGAAATAAGCCAGGGCTCCGAACACCACGAACACCAGCACGGCCATGCTGATCAGCACGGGACGTTTGACGGAAAGGTCAGAGAGGAACATGCCGCCTCCTTCAGTCCATAACTTTGATGAGCGCGCCGTCCGTAAGCAGACTGATGCCTTCCGTGATCAGCAGGTCCCCCGGCTCCAGGCCGGACAGCACTTCAAACTTCAACTGGTCGCTGAGACCGGTTTCGATGGCGCGTTTCACCGCCTTGCCGTCTTCACTCACCCACACGTGTTTCTGGCCGTTTTTCGTGACTATGTGTTCCCGGTTGACCACGATCACATCGCTCTGCGACTGGGTTTGCAGCTTGATCTCGGCTGTGGCGCCATAGCTGATGCGCTGGGCTGGCGCCGGAAAACTCACCTCCACCGGGACGGCCTGGGTGTAGGGGTCCAGGGCGAGGGAGATCTTGCTGATCCGGCCGCCGAGCTCGATGTCGCCGATGGTGGCAGTGGCGGGAGTGCCGAGCTTCAGGCTCCAGGCCACTTGGTCGGGGACAGTCAGCTTGGCTTTGTAGCCGTCGGTTCCCGAAACGGTGAAGAGGATCTGGCCCGGATGGCTCATCTCACCGGGATTCACCGCCACGCTGGTGAGCACGCCGCTGATGGGAGAACGCACGTTGATCATGCTGCGGCTGGCCTCCAGATTGGCCTCGGCCAGCTTCAGCTGGGTTTCGGCGTTGTCCAGGTCCTGTTGGGAAAGTCCACCGTCGGCTTGCACGTTCTTCAGCCGGTCACGGGCCTGTTTGGCGGCGTTGTATCCCGTCAAGGCCTGTTCGTAATGCGCTGAGGGGGTGTTCTGGGGAAAAGTGACGATCTTCTGTCCGGCGGAGACCCTGTCTCCCACCCTGGCGTGAACGCCAGCCACCACCTCGGCCAGCATCGACAGGCCGTAAGATTCAGAGCTGCCGCCGAGGGTGGCGTTGTAGCTGAGGTCTTTGCTGAATTTTTCCGCGGCCACGGTTTTCACGCGCACGGGAATTCCCTGTTCCTTCTGCAGCTGTTCCATGCTTTTGCCCCCCTCGTCTTTGCCGCCGCAGGCAGCCAGCAGCAGGATGAGGCAGCCGGTCACGATCAAAAGTGTCTGTTTCATGGTATCTCCGTCTATAAAATGATACCCAGCGATTTTTGAAGCTGCCGGGTGGCGTGGATCACTTCATAGATCGCCTGGTAATATTGCAGTTTGATGGCGGACAGGGTGGTTTGGGCGTCCAAAACCTCAAGCTGGATGCCCACCTGGTTTTCATAGCGGACAGTGGCCAGTTGCAGGCTCCTTTCCGCCATTTGGATGTTTTGCCGCTGGACCGAGAAGTTTTCCTCAGCGTGGCGCAACCTTTGGTGATTTTGGGTGATCTCGAGGCGGACCAGGTCCTCGTAGTCCTGCTGTTGAAGCTGGGCCAGCAGATAATCGTGGCGGGCGGCCCGCACCCGGGCTTGGGTTGAGAGTCCGTCGAAGATGGGAATGGAGATCCCGATGCCCACGCTGTAATTGGTGCCAAAATCCTCGGCTTCGATGCCAAAACCATCCGCGGCTGTGTACAGGGAAGCGCTGGCCTGCAGGCCCAGGGTGGGAAAATAGCTGCCCCGCTCGGCTTTCCACTGCAATTCCCGCAACTCGGTGGCCAAAGCCGCCATGATGAGTTCCATCCTGTTGCCCAGACCCAGTTCCAGCGCCTCATCCAAACTCAGATCCAGCTCCGGGGGCAGTTCAAACTGGCCTTCCGGGGTGGCGGTGCCTTCAGGATCGCCTATCTGCCTGCGAAAGGCGGCCAGGGCCAGGTCGTTGTTGCTCTGGGCCTGAACCAGCTGGGGCTCGAGTTTGGCCAGTTCCAGCCGGGCCCGCAGGAGGTCGAACTCCGCGGCCAGCCCTTCCCGGTAAAACATCTCCACCTGTTCCACATGCAGCCGGGCCGTTTCCAGCGCTTGCTCCTGGACTTCCACCAATCTCTCTGTGAGCAGGCAGGAAAAGAACATTTGAACGGTCTGCAAATCCACATCCTGTTCCTTCAGCCGCAGATTGAGGCGGGCAATTTCCTGAAGACGCCGGGTGGCCTTGAGTCCGTTGCGCAGCCTGCCCCCTGCAAAGAGCACCTGTTCCAGCTGCAGCGATGCGGCCAGCGACCCCTCATTCATCGGCGAGCTGGGCAAAAGCGAATTGGCGATGCCGGACATGGATCCGGCCAGAATGTAATCGTTGTCGCTGGCGGTGAAGGGATTGAGCAGTTGGGTGAGGTCGATGGGATCGGAAAGGGCTGAATCCGGCAAATAGGTCCTGTCCAGGCTGTAAGCGCCCGACAGGCTTAACTTGGGCAGGAATCCACCCCTCACCTCATAATAACCCTGTTCCGCTTTGGACAATTCCTCTTTGGCCATCAGCAGGGCGCTGTTGCGTTGCCGGGACAAATCCAGGCTTTCCTCCAGGCTAATGCCGGACAAGGCGGAGCCCAGGATCAGGAAGAGGGCAATAATGCTCCGGCGTCTCATGGCTTGGTCCTCCTGGCTTGCTTTGAGGGCAAAGCCAGCTCCTCTTCTTTGAGGATGCCGTGCAGCAGGATCTTCACGATCATGTCGTGGTCACGTTCAATGCGGCTTATCACCTTTTCCCAGTCCTGGGAGTCGATCCAGCTGTCGCCCATCATGAACCAGTCGTTGATCATCTCGCTGAAGCGCTGGGAATCCACCCAGGCGTTGATGATGCCGACCTGCTGCCCATAATCCATGATAGCGGCCAGCAAAGCGTTCATCCGGTCGTGATATTCCCGGCGATGCTGCTCCAGGTTTTCCAGATAATCCCGGGGAATCTGATGCAGGACCTCGGTCAGGATGGGCATGTTCTCAAAGATGTAGGTCATGGGCAGGCGCAGGTAACAGGACAGTTTTTCCTCGAAGCTCCCTGCCGAATTGAGCTCCGTTTCCAGCTTGGCAAAGAGCTCTTCCGCCTTGTTACTGAAAGCGGCGATGAACAGCTGTTCCTTGCTGGGAAAATAGTAGTAGATGGTCGCTTTGGCGATGTGCGCGCTGCGGGCCACCTCGTCCAGGGAGGTCTTGTTGTAGCCCCAGCGGGAAAACAAGGCCGTGGCGGCGGTCAAAATGCGTTCTTTCTTGTCCGGGATGGGACTCATCGTCCACCTCTCTTTCCGTAAAATGCTGTGAGAGCGGCTTTCCGCCCCCAAGTTTCAAACATTCGACCAATTAACATCAAGCGGTCGAAAAGTCAAGCGCAAATCGTGGCTTCTGCAGTTGGGATTGTGGATTTATTTCCTCAGTGTAACGGAAAGCTTGGTGTTGGGCGCGTTTCAGCCGTTTCTTACCTTCAAACCGCCCTTTGCCCTATCCCATTCGCCCCTTGCCTGCCTCCCGCACACTTCCCGTTCAGCAGGCGGGAAGTCAGCGGGAGGCGAATGGGAAGTGAGTCGGAAGCGGCTTAGGGCCGGGTAAGGCGGAATTCCAGGTTATCCGAGTTGGTTTCCGCGGCCTTACATATATAGTGGGTAACAATCAGCGATGTTCTAATTCAGCGTTGCCGCGGCCAACCGCCGCTTAACTTCCTCCAACCCCAGGATGGCAAAGGTGGTTGGCAGATCGGGACCATAGGCTTGATGGATCAATGCCAGGCGGAGAGGCGTGTAATAGGCCTTGCCTTTGAGGCCGAGCTCAACCATGCCGTTTTTGACGATGGCATCTAGGCTGGCGACATCAATTTCCCCCTGCGCCGCCAGCTGGGTTTGGAACCAGCGCAGCACTTTTTGGGAATCCTCCGTTCCAAGGAAGGCCAGATCTTCGGCTGAGAGCCGCGCGGGAGCCAGGAACATCTTTGAATATTTCGCGATCTCGGGCAGGAGGGTGCAGCGTTCCCTGGCGGCGGCAACGATTTGGGCAAGGGTACCCTGTTCCGGCAGCGAGATGCCTTCCTCCTGAAACCAGGGCAAAGAACGGTCCACCACGGTTTCCAGCGGCAGATTGCGCAGATACCAGCCGTTCATCCAGTCCAGTTTGGCCAGGTCGAACACCGCGCCGGACTTGCTTACGCGCTCCAGCGTGAATTCCGCGCAGAGTTCTTTTAGGCTGTAGGTCTCGCGGTCATCGGGGCTGTGCCAGCCCAAGAGCGCCACGAAATTCAGCAGCGCTTCTTTCAGATAACCCTTTTGCAGATAGCTTTCCACGGAAACGTCGTTCATGCGCTTGGAAAGCTTGCTGCGGTCGGGATTGAGGATGAGGGGCAGGTGCACCCACAGAGGTGTTTGCCAGCCCAGGCATTCGTGGAGCCAGATGTGCTTGGGGGTGCTGGAGAGCCATTCCTCGCCGCGGATGACGTGGGAGATTTGCATATGATGGTCGTCCACCACCGCGGCCAAATGGTAGGTGGGAAAGCCGTCGGACTTGATCAGCACCTGGTCGTCGGATTGGGCGGAATCCATTTCCACGTGGCCCCGGATGAGGTCGTCGAAGCTGATAACCCGGTTGTCAGGCATTTTCAAGCGCACGACGTGGGGCTCGTCGCGGTCCAGCCTGGCCTGGATCTCTTCCTGGGAAAGAGACAGGCAGCGGCGGTCATATTTCACGAATTCGCCTCTTTGCTGCTGTTCTTCGCGCATTTGGGCCAGGGTTTCAGGTGTGCAAAAACAGCGGTAGGCATGGCCGGAATCCAGCAGCCGCCGAGCCTCGCGATGATAGAGTTCCAGCCGCTCGCTCTGCACGTAGGGTCCAAAGTCGCCGCCAAGGCCGGGTCCTTCATTGATGTCGATCCCCAGCCGCTCCAGCGAGGCGATCAGGTTTTCCACCGCGCCTTCCACCAGTCGGTTGCGGTCGGTGTCCTCAATGCGCAGGATGAAAGTTCCGCCGCTGTGGCGGGCAAACAAGAAGTCGTAGAGGGCGGTGCGGAGGCCGCCGATGTGCAAAAAACCGGTGGGGCTGGGGGCAAAACGGACACGGACGGGATTCATGGTCTTTCCTTGTGATATGTTTTGAATTTGGGGTGGAAGCTGTGATGGATGACCCGGTAGTGGGGTTTGTAGAGGTAGCGGTAGTCATCGGTGTGGGAGGGCATCCTGCCAGTATCGAGGCATTCCTGCACCAGGGCGCGTTCGGCGAAAGTGGGGAAGAGGAATTCATGAACCACCGGCAGGGCTTTGGACCAGGTTGCCTGCCAGCCAGCCAGCGTGAGGGACCCTTCCAGCCTTGAAGCCATCACGCATTGGGCCAACAGCTCCACTTTGTCCTGTCCGACTTTTAGGAAGGCTTCCTTAAGAAGCTGCTCCCGCAGGAGGTTTTCTGTGGTGGCGGGCAGCTTGGCCAAGCCAGTGAGGGCAATGAGATTGAGGCGGATGAAACCCTTGCCGCAACCAATGTCTTGATAGGGGCCGCACTTCTGGGATTGGATGCCGGCCAGCTCCAGCCGAATGGACTCGGCGATCGCCTCCAGGTCCGGGCTGATGTGGGTGGGGCCGTAACAGGCCTGATGCAGAAGCTTGTAGATGTCTGTGTAGCGGGCTTTGGGGTGTTCCAACAGCTCGGCCTTCACGATCCTGCGGAGCTGGGCAGGGTTGAATTCAGGTTTGATCAGCGGCATAGACCACTTCTCCGGAGCGGATTATGAACCTGGTTTGGCAGTCCCGCCAGTCAAAAGGCCGGGTGAAATCGGTATCCATTACGCTCAGATCGGCGCCGTAACCCTTGGCAATCCTTCCCCGTTTGTCTTCTTCGCGGGCCAGCCAGGCATTGTTCTCCGTATAGATTTTGATGGCTTCAGCCGGAGAGAGGCGCTCATCCTTGTTGTGGTGATGGATCAGGGCATGCAGCGACATGGCGATGTTCAGGTCGCTCACATACCAGTCGCTGGAGCCGCAAACCCTGACGCCTTGTTCGGAGAGGGTTTTGAAGCGGTTCATGATCCTGTGGCGGTCTCCCAGGCGCTGGGCATACAGGCCTTCCGGCCCTCCCCAGAGCAGATCGAAGGCTGGCTGCATCACCGGCACAGCGGCTGAAGTGGCGATCTCTTCCACCAGCGCGTCGGGCGTTATCTCGCAGTGGATCAACTGGTGGCGTAACTCCTTCACCTCATCCGCCGGCAAAAGCGCGTAAGCCCGGTTGATCTGGCGGATGGCGGCATCGCCGATGCAGTGCACGCAAACCTGAAGGCCGGCGTGATGGGCTTTGGCCACGAAGTTGTTCCAAAACGGGTCGCTCTGATAGAGGATTCCCCGGCTTTCGCCATCGGCGTAAACTTCGCTCAGGGCCGCCGTGCGCGATCCGATGGAGCCATCAGCAAGAATGCAGCCGCCGATCCTTTTGGCCCCCAGGTCCCTGGCTGCGTCGATATTGAAGCATTGGGGGTAGAGCTCAAATCCCACCAAAAAAGAGGCCAGATGATCCCGGACCAGCGGATAATGCTGAAAGCTTTGCTGGGCGTCGCCGATCATGGTGTGGAGCGTGGTGAAGCCTCCGCGCAGAGCGGTGAGGGAGGCAGAGTGATAGGCCCGCAGGACGGTTTCTGGGGAACAGTTGTCCTGCAGCCAGTTTACGGCCAGATCGTTATCCTGGGCGATCAGCACTTCCTCCGCGCCGCCAAGGCCGGGAACAGCCTCGCGGGCTTTGCTGTTCAGCACGCAGGAATGCCCGTCCACCCGGCGCAGCAAGAGACGCGTCTCCGGACAAATGGCATCCAATTCCTTCACCGTGGGGAAGCGTTTTTCCCTGATCCCGCCTTCATCAAAGCGCCAGCCGATCACCAGGTCCGCCTGCTGCCTGGCTGCCAGAAAGAGCAGGGAGAGAACTTCATCAAGCGTGGTACAACTTGAAAGATCAACCCCTTCGTCGTACAAGCCGCCGGAAAAACTGTGGGTGTGGGCGTCGATGAAACCGGGATAAACCCAGTTCCCCTGCAGGTCGATGCTTTCCCAGGCTGGATCCACGCGATCCTGAGGTGTGAGCAAGCTCGCGATCCTGCCCTCATCCACCAGCAAAGCGCTCACCCGCTGGGCAAAGCCGCCGTCAAAGTAAAAATGTGCATTGTGTATGTATTTCATTGTTATATCGATATGATCACAAACTGAAAGTATTATCTTTAAACATTGTTTCTATCATCCTGTAAAACAGATGGATGGGAAATCCCATAACGTTGAAATAGCAGCCACGGATCCGGCGAATGAACTGCGAGCCGTAGCCCTGGATGCCGTAGGCACCCGCTTTGTCAAAGGGTTCCTTGGTTTCCAGATAGGCCTGGATCTCGTTTTCCGACAGGGTGGCAAACTCCACCAGGCTGCGTTCGTAGCTGGTTTCGCAGCTTTTTCTCCAGCAGAGGCAGAGGCCGGTGTAAACCTTGTGGGTGTGGCTCGACAGCCGGCCCAGATATTCCGCTGCCTGGCGTGGGTCCTCAGGCTTGCCAAGAATGTCTCCATCCAGCACCACGATGGTGTCCGCGCCGATCACAAGGGTTTCCGCGTCCATGCGACCGGCTATCGTCCGGGCCTTGTTTTGGGCGTGGCGCATGGCCTGAGCGTAGGGTTTGTCATGGTTCAGCGTCTCATCCACCCAGGCGGGAATGATCAGGGGCGTCAAGCCAAGCATTTTGAGCAGGGTTTCCCGGCGGGGGCTGGCTGAGGCCAGAACGATTTTTTTATCCTTTAGAAGTTTGTGGATCATGAGCTTGTTCCTTGGTCTCCAGATGCTGGACGGGCCGAAAACGTCAACAACTTTCTTGGCAGGCAAAAAAAAGGCTTGCCTGAAAAAGCGGCATCAGAAAAGCTTGCATTTAGCGAAAAATATCTGTTCCAGGAGGAAAAAATGGAACGCGTGCATAACTTCAACGCTGGTCCCGCGGTGCTTCCGGAGGAAGTGCTCCGTGAGGCCCAGGCCGATTTGTTCAACTACAAGGGAATGGGCCTTTCCGTGATGGAAATGAGCCACCGCAGCAAGGAGTATCAGGCCATCATCGATGAAACCACCGCCGCTGTGAAGCGGATCTACGGGCTCGGTGACGATCATGAGGTGCTCTTTCTGCAAGGCGGGGCCAGCCTTCAATTCCTTATGGTGCCCCTGAATTTTGCCTTTGAGGGCAAGGAAGCGAACTTCATCAACACAGGCCAGTGGTCCAAAAAGGCCATCGCCGAAGCGAAGAAGGTCAACAAGACCGTGCATGTGGCTGCCACCAGCGAAGACCGGAATTTCTGCTACATTCCCAAATCCTGGCAGCTTTCCGCCAACCCCGCTTATCTGCATATCACCAACAACAACACCATCTTTGGCACCGAATGGAAGACCGATCCGGACGTGCCTGCAGGCGTACCCCTGATCGCCGACATGTCCTCGAACTTCATGAGCAAACCGATCGACGTGATGAAATATGACCTCATCTACGCCGGTGCCCAAAAGAACGTGGGTCCCTCCGGAACCGCTGTGGTGATAATCAAAAAAAGCTTTTTGGATCAGGCCATTCCGGGCCAGCCCTCGATGCTGGACTACAAGCTGATGGCCAAAAACGGCTCGATGTACAACACCCCCGCCACTTTCACCATCTACATGATCGGCCTTGTGCTGAAGTGGATCGAGGAATTCGGCGGACTTAAGATGATCGAGCAAAACAACATCGCCAAGGCCAAATACATCTACGACGCCATCGACGCCTCTGAAGGCTATTACAAAGGCACCGTGGACAGGGAAGACCGTTCCCTGATGAACATCCCCTTCCGCCTGGGCAACGAGGAACTGGAAGCCCTCTTCATCTCCGAAGCCAAAAAGAACGGAATGATCGGTCTGAAGGGACATCGCGACGTTGGCGGCTGCCGTGCCAGCACCTACAATTCACTGCCTCTGCCTGCCGCTCACGCTCTGGCTGAGTTCATGCGGGAATTTGCCCAACAACACGGATAAAACCCTGATCCGAACCAAGCAAGACATAAGGCGGGAGCCACAACCTTCCGCCTTCTTATTGAACCGGGAGTGATATGTCCCTGATGAACCTTTTATTGCGCGGCGGGATGCTGATGTATGTGCTGGTGGTGGTTTCCATCGCCGTGTTGGCCATAGTGCTGGAAAAATACCGCCAGGTCAGCCGCGTTCGCAAGGCCAACGAAAAGCTGCGTTATTACCTCTCCCAGCAGGACAGGCTGGACAATATCCGGGCCGTTTTGCGCATCCACGGCCTCAGCAGCCCTCTGGGCATGATGCTGGACAAACTGTACAACGCTCAAACCGGCGATCTCAGGCTGATGGAAAACAGCATGGAATCCACCGCCAACATGGAACTGCACAAGCTGGAAAAGGGAATGGGCTGGCTGGCCACCTTATCCGCGATCGCGCCCCTGATAGGTTTTCTGGGCACGGTGGCGGGGATGGTGAGCGTGTTCATGAACATCCAGGGACAGGGCCAGAACAGCGTGGACATCAATAACCTGGCTGGCGGCATCTGGCAGGCCCTGCTCACCACGGTGGGCGGTTTGGTGGTGGGCATACCGGCCATCATTTTCCACAACGATCTGGTGCAGCACATGGAAAACATAGCCAAGGAAATGCAGGCCCAGGCCATTGAACACGAGATCCGGTACCAGAAAGCGCTGGAGCAGGAGAAGCATTAGCATGAAACTGGGGATTTCGCAAAAAAAGATCAGCAGCACCGTGCTCATTTCCATGACCGACGTGATCTTCCTCCTGCTGATCTTTCTGCTGATCGCCTCCAATTTCGCGGCCCAGACAGGGCTGCCCTTCAAACTGCCCGGATCGGTTTCCCAGGAACGCCAAACCCGCCAGATTCTTCACATTCAGTATCTGAACAAAGACCAGATCATTTTCATGGACAAGACCTACACCCAGGAAACCCTGGGCGAGGCCCTCAAAGCGGAATTCAGCAGCCCCGACCAGGTGGTGAGGCTGTCCGCGGACAAAAACACCCCCCTGCAAAACGTGATCAACCTGATGGATGAAGTGCGCGGGGCGGGTTTCGAGCGGGTTTTCGTGGCCACGGAACCCGTGCCGCAACCATGATCAACCTCCAAAACGGCAGTTACCGCTCGCTGGCGCTTTCCCTGCTGCTGCACGCGCTGCTGCTGGTTTTGCTCACCATGTTTGTGATCAAACCGATGCTGGAGCAGCGCTGGTATGAGTTGGAGCTCCGGCCGCCGAACTTGCCTGAAAAGGAATTGAGCGCGGACAGCCAGCCCGGGACCCCGCAACCTCAGGTTGGTTCTGCCCAAACTGCCAGTAACAAGCCAGCTGAGCCGAAGCCGCAGGCCCCTCCAGCCGCAAAGACGGCTCCGAAGCAGAACCCGGAACCCGCTCCACCAGCAAAAAGCGAGCTCTTGGAAACCCCGGCCATTGCGGCCCCTACTCCCAAACCGGCCGCCCTGCCCAGCAATCCCCTCAATCCTTTGAGGAACATCCCTTCCAGGCCAGGGTCTGCGCCCGCCAGGCAAAACGTGCAGTATTCCCTCAGCGGAGGCCGGGTGAGTTTTCAGATCCCCCAGGATTATAAACACGGTCTGGGCGCGGCTGGCAGCGTAAGGGTGAAATTCCGGCTGAACCAAAGTGCCGGCCTGGTGCCCGGCAGTCTGGAATCCATGGAGCAGACAGGGCCGCTGTACTTTGAAGAGGCCAAAAAGATCCTGCAGCGCGGACGTTTCAGCTTCACCGGCTCTCCCGATCCCAACGCCGAGTACACCATGACCCTGGAATTCCTCTTATGAACCAGTTTGTAACACCGCTGACCCAGGAAAATTTTCAATATCCCCAGCTCATGGGCATCCTGAACGTTACCGACGACTCCTTTTCGGACGGAGGCAGGTTTTTGAAGCTGGATCAGGCTTTGGAGCAAGCCAACAAGCTGGTGGAGGAGGGGGCGGACATCATCGATATTGGCGGAGAATCCACCCGGCCCGGTGCCAGAGCCGTTTCGCTTGAACAGGAAACGAAGCGGGTGATTCCGGTCTTGACAGAGGTCAGAAAAAACTGGCCCAAGCTGGTGATTTCTGTTGACACTCGCAAGTTTGAGGTGGCCAGGGCCACGATAGATATGGGAGCGGATATCATCAACGACATCTCAGCCCTGACCCACGATCCGCGCCTGGCCGGGCTTGTGGCCGCCAATCCGCAGGTGAGGGCAGTCCTCATGCACATGCGGGGCCAGCCGGAAACGATGCAGGCAGATCCCTGTTACGAGGACGTGGTGGCCGAAATCAACGCTTTTTTTGAAGAGAGGATCGCTTTCGCCCTCTCACGGTGGATCGACCGCTCCAAGCTCATTCTCGATCCCGGCATCGGTTTTGGCAAGACCGCGGAGCACAATTTCCGTCTTCTGGCCCATCTGGATGAGTTCAAAAAACACGGTTTGCCCCTGCTGTTGGGGGTTTCCCGCAAACGTTTCATTGCCTCCGCGCATCCTTCCGAACCTCCAAACAGGACGGGCGGAACCCTGGCAGCGGCGGCGCTGGCTGCCAGCCAGGGGGTGGAAATCCTCAGGGTGCACGATGTGGGGGTTCACCGCCAGTTTTTTGCCGTGTGGCGGGCGATCAGCCAGGAGGCCGGCTAATGGAAATCCTGATCCCCAGGATCGCGGACCTGCTGGACGTCCTCATCATAGCGTTCCTGCTCTATCAGGGCCTGAACATCCTCAGGCGAGGCGGAGGCTGGCATGTGATGGTCGCCGTGATCTTCATCCTGGTGCTTACCACCCTGGCCGAAGCCTTGAATCTGAAAATGGTTTCCTCGGTCTTGAATGCCGTGCGCAACTTCTGGGTCCTGGCCCTGGTGATAATATTCCAGCCGGAGATCCGCTCGATCTTGTCCAGGATAAACATCTCCCGCGAACTCAACCTCAGCCTCCGCAAAAAGGAAAGCAACTCCCTCTACATGCCGCTCATCGACGCCATCTCATCCATGTCCTTCCGCAAAACCGGAGCCCTGATCGTGATCGAAAGCCGGCGCAAGCTGAGTGAATTCATCAACAGCGGGGAAATGATCGACGCCACCATGTCTCTGCGTCTCATCCTCACCATCTTCAATCCACGCTCCGCCCTGCACGACGGCGCCATCATCATCCGCGGCGACAGGATCATGGCCGCCAAGGTGGTGCTGCCGCTTTCCAAAAAACCCGAATACACCAAGAAATACGGCACCCGCCACCTGGCCGGGATAGGCATCACGGAGATCTCTGATGCCATCGCCATCATTGTCTCCGAGCAAAACTCCCAGATCTCCGTGGCCCACGAGGGCGAGATTTTGGTAAATGTGGCTTACGAAGAGCTTTTGCAGATCATCACAGATGCCACATCTTGACATAAGGAGCGAATTATGCCGGCAGGACCGGTTTTGATTGGCATCACTGGCAACATCGGCAGCGGCAAGAGCGCTTTCTGCCGGATGCTGGCGGAGCTTGGTTTTCAGGTGGTTTTTGCCGACGAGGTGGCCCAGCGCCAGCTGGACGATCCCGAAGGCTTGGGCCAGATCGTGCGCAGATGGGGCAAAGAAATCTTGACAGACGGCAGGGCGGATAGGAAGAAGATCGCCGCGATCGTTTTCGGAAATGAGACGGAACTGGAGTTTCTGAACAGCGTGATCCACCCCATGGCCCTAGCGGAACTGCAGTCGATCGCGGACAATAGCAGGGAAAAACAGCTCTTTTTTGAAGTGCCCCTGCTCTTCGAGGCTGGAATGCAGCACTGTTTCGATTACATCGTGCTGGTGCAGGCCAACCGCAAGACCCGGCTGCAGCGCCTCCTGAAAAAAAGCAAGGAAAGCAAAGCCCAGATCGAAGCCCGGATGGATGCCCAGATAGAAGACCTGGTGAAGATCCCGCTCTGCAACCTGGTGATCGACAACAACGGCAGCCTGGCCACCCTCAAAGCCAGCGTGAAAGAATTCAATGGCCGCCTGGATTCCATCCGCCACCGGGACAAGATACCTTTCTCCAGTTAAGCATCAATTAGCTGAACTTTTTCCACTAGGAAAGTCGGTCACACCCCTTGGGCTCCCAGGATCAATACGGGATAAATACGGGATCAATACGGATGAAATCCGTATTGATCCCGTATTTATCCCGTAATGATAACGGGAGCGGGCTGGGGTTTTTCTCTGGAGGTTGAAGGAATTTACTAAGAAAAAACCCTATGCTTTGCTCACCATTGAACGTTGAGCATCAGCATGGGGCTGCGGTCTTTGATGTCCAGATAGACCTGGGCCTGCCTGTCTTTGGCGTTGTAGCGCAGCACATCGATGCCGCTGATGAGGTGGTTCACGATCATCACGCCCACCGCCAGCATCCGGTAATCCCTCATGTTTTGGGCTTCTGTGCGGATCTGGACATACTCGCCGCGGTTGTCAACGCTGTCCCAGTTCCAGGCCAGAGACCCGGAATAGCTATTTTCGTCGATGTAGATCTGTTGCTGGGCCGGGTCGCCGGGGAAGAGGCGGATCGCTTCTTCGCGCACCCAGGCGTTGTATCCGCCGGCCTCAAATCCGCTGCTGTTAAATTTGCTGAGGTCCCGAAAATAGCTGTCGTCATGCTCTCCGGGCTCGATGTGAGCGTATCTCAGCGCGTATTCGTATGATTCGCGGGTTTTGAGCCGGGCCTCCTCATTCAGGTAAAGCATGCTGGAGATGAGGGCGGTTTCAGCGGTGAGCATGCCGTAACCGTAGCTCCGGCCTTGCCGCACCTGGCTGAGGCCGGGCAAAACGAGTGACTGAAGCAGTTGCAGCCCCGTGCTTTCCGCGGCCAGGGCGGTGGCGCAGAGCAGCAGGACGATCAGCAGATATTTGATTTTGGCAGGCATCAAAACTCCAAGCGGTAATTCAACATCAGGCCGCCTTCCCGAAGCGGCGTGAAATAGAGCGCGGTGGGGGCATCCGGATCCCGGGAGATGAGGGCGACGTCGATGAGGCTGATGGCGCGGTTGAGGAGCATCACACCGAGGCTGAGGCTGCGGTACATCTTCGTGGTTTGGGCTCTGAAGCGCAGCGATCTGTAATGCTCCTGATGTTCGGCGCTTTGCCAGGACCAGGCTTCGTCGTCCGGATAGGTGTTGGCGGCCAGATAAGCCTCGTATCCCGCCGGGTCATAATTGTAGATCAGATAATAGTTGCGCGCTTCCAGGATTTGCAGTTGGTTGTATTCGTCGCTGCTGAGATAGTTTTGGAGGCCCTGATAATAGCTTTCGGGCATGCCTTCCGGGCTGCCGGCATAGATCTGCGCGTAGCTGAGCGCGGAGTTGCCGAGATTGGTGATCTCGCGTCCCGTGGCCAGCCAGGCTGTGAGGGCCAGGAGGTCCGTTGTCAGCATGATCCCGCCGCGGGTGCTTTTGCCCAGGGCGATCTCGCCGCTGCCGGGCAGGGCGGCAGACATTCCCAGATAAGCTATCTTAGGCAGCGCCGACAGAGGCAGCACAACCAGCAGCAACGCGATCAGGACCAGGATGCGGGGCAGGGTGCGCATCAGAAATTGTAAACGAAACCCAGGGAAGGGGTGAGGTTGTGGTTGCTGCTGAGGCCGGTGTAATAATGCAGCTGAAAGTCGCTCTGGGTGATGGCGGTGCGGTTCACCCGGTTGGTGAGGGTGAAGGCATCGATGGCGGCAACGATGTGGTTCGCGGCCAGGCCCAGAGTGGCGTAGCTGGCATAATCGTACTGGCGGTTGGCAGCCCTGCGCATCTCCAGGTATTCCTGGCGCCAGGGAGAAGCCTCAAAATCACCTGGATCGATGGCATTGGCCGGATCAAGGCTGGCGGAGTTGTTCAAGAAATATTCCACCGTGTAGTTCTTCAGCCAACGGTTGTTTATGATCAGCTGGGGGTCCGTATGGTTGGGATTGAAGACCCAGGTGGCGTTGCTGGGGATCTGGTCCAGATAAAAAGTGCCGGTGCGGGGATCGGTGGCAAAATTGTGATACCAGTCCGCCCAGCCGAACACATACTTGTTGTATTTGCCGATGTCCTCATAAAAATGCTGGGTGTCGGTTTCGTCCAGGCGCCAGAAAGTGCCGTCGTAGATATCCAGGGTGCCTGGATTGATGTTCATCATCACGTTTTGCACGGCGTTCTGGTAATCCCTGTTGTAGCGGGTGCCGGTATAGGTGTAGGAATACTCATCACCGTTCACGGTGTAATTGAAAACCTGGGTCACATTATCGCCGCAGGCGAAGGTCTGGAAAGCTTCGGTCTTTTCGTTGCCCTGATGGTTGAACCAGACAATGCCGCCTATGGCTGCCAGTTCCAGCACGGGGAAAAGGTAGGCGGTGAAGGCGGAGGGTTTGGCGTAAAACTGGCCCGCGCCGGGGAGCAGCGCGGAATAGAGCATGGCACGCCGAGCGCTTTTGGGTTCAAAATTCACCCGGATGATGTCGTCCGCTGGTGTTTGTTCCTCCTGCTCCTGAAAGATCAGGTCGTCTATGTTCTGGGCAAAAGCGCCGCTGAGCAGCGCCAGGCCCAGGATGATGAAGATGCTTTTTTTCATATTGGCCTCTTGGGTCATTTTTCCACGGCGAACTTGATCCTCTTCTGTTCAGCGCCTTTGCGCACAAAGAGGATGTAAACGCCGGAAGCAAGCCTGCCGCTGTCCAGAGCCACGTCGCGGCTGAGGATGCCGTTGGCCGGCAGGGTGTGGCTCTGCAGCAGCGAGCCGTTGATGTCGAAAACATGGAGCTCCACGTCCTCGTTGAAGTTTTCCACCCGGACTCTGAACTCAGCGTCGCGTACGGGATTGGGAAAGACATATGCAGTGAATTCCGGGTCGGGCGGCACATCGTCTTCCATCTCATATCCTTTGAAGTTGCCGTCGCCGCCGTTGCGGAAGCCATTCCAGAATACTCCTTGGAAATCAGTTGTCAAATCTTTTTTATGGATGAACAGCCTGCCGTCCGCATCGGCGTAATACCAGAACAGGTTTACCCCCAGCGTGGAATAATGCGCGGTGGCCAGCTGGGAACCGATCACGGGGCCATTGGTGAGCAGCGATCTTTGCCAGACGATGCCTTCGGTCCAAACACGATCGTAGGTCCCCATCTGATAGTCTTCCCACATGATGTAGCCTCCTGAAGAGTAGGCCACATGGCCGCGTTCCGGCACCGGCAGGCAGAGCAATGTGTTCCGGTAACAATTCAGGGCGTAAACATGATCCCGGGGGCTGAAGTTGAGCGGGAAGGCGTTGTAGGGATATCCGGAAAGCAGGCTGCCGTCGTGCTTCATTGCGTAGATCCGGTTTCCGCAGCCCCAGAAGATGGTGGGATCGACTGCCAGGTCGAACCTGGACATGGCCTCATCTGTGTACCATGTTACACCAATCTGAGTGGGCTTTTCGGCCAAGGTGTTCAGCCAGATCCTTTCCAGATGGTTATCCTGAAATTTGTAGAGGTTGCCGCTGTTGGCCATCAGGAAAAGCATCCGCACACCGTCTGTGTCCGCGGTGTAGCCCACGGGCTCGTAATCGCCGAAAGCTTCCGGAAGCTCCACCTCGGCTTTGATGTAAAGGTCGCGGGTGTCCAGGATGTGGAGCAGGTCCTGGCTGAGCGCCACCAGGTCGCTGCCGTAACTGCCCAGGCGCTTGATCTCCTGAAGCTGGATATAATCCTTGATGCTGTTGCCGACCACGGAACTGAGGCAGGTGGCGGTGCTCACGAACACGGTGTCCCGGAGCGCGAGGGGCGCGGTGTTGATGGGGTCGGGATAGTTGATGGATTTGCTTTGCAGGTCGTCGAGTGAGAATTCAACTATTTCCAGAGAATTGCCATGGCTGAGGAGCAGCTCCCTGTAGCCGTCGCCATCCTGGTCCGCGCTGATCACGGGCTGGTCCAGCGGTTCGCCGTTCCAGGCGAAAGGTCCCATCAGATCAGTCCATTGGCCTTCGTGATGGCTGAGCAGGGTGATGGAATTTGGGCCGATCAGAGGCAGGTCCAGAATGCTATAGCTGGAATTGATGAAAGGGCCGGGCAGGAGGACGGGGACGCCTGATTCGGTTACGGAACTGTCATCGAACCAGCCGCTGTTCACGGTGAGGTTCGTGATCGCGCCCGGATTGCCCATGCCGCTCAGCCAATAGAGCGAGCCCATTTCGGCGCTGTCTTCCAGGGGAGGGGCGGTGGTCCCACTCAGTTCGGGTTTCCAGGGTTGCAGGCTCCAGCCGACGAAGTAGCCGTTTTCATCCTGGAGGGGTTTTTTCCCATGAAAATACTCGTATTGGGTGCCGGTCCAGAACCAGGACCATTGGTATCCGATGTCGGGCAGGTTGTCCGCTTCGATGATCTCCACGCCGCGCCGGTTGTAGCGGGTGTTGATGGAATTGTTCTCGAAATTGGAGTAGAAAGTGCCATCGCTACCTGTTACGCCCTGGTTGTAGATCACATCCTCATTCACGCGCCAGGCCAGGATCCCCCCGCCCACGGAGGAGCCGTCCTCCCTTTGGAAAGAAGGCAGAAGGTAGTCGTATTCGTAAGTGGGGACGTTCTGGGGATCGTCGATGGCGGTGGGGTAGAGGATCACGCGGCCGTCGTCGCTGGCTTTGAGCGCGGTGGCGCCGTCGCCGTCCGGATCCACGCTGCGGTTTTCCACCAGCAGATACTCGGTGGGTGAGAGCGGCAGCCGCAGGATCTGGGGGAGCAGTTTGGGTCCGTTTTGCTTGTGGCTGCTGGCGGCCAAAGCCACCTCGCTGAACAGCTCAAGCTCCGAAACATCCTTGAGCAAGCCGGTGGCGCGGAGCTGGTCGCCAAAGACCAGTTCGCGTGACCACGCGCCCGGCAGTCCCGGCAAAGCTCCTTCCAGAAACAGGAAGGAGCCGTCATCCAAGATGTCCACAAGAAGGCCGGATCCACCGCTGTCCATGATGTCAAAAACGCCCACCATCGGTTGCCAGGTGTAAACGTTGTAGAGGTCAACAAAGCCCAGGGAATGGCCGAATTCATGCGCCAAAACGGCATTCAGGGCACCGTAGCCGCCGTGGAAAGTGTCTTCCCCTGAGGTCTCGGTGTAAAAATCCTGGGAGATGGTGGATGGGACATTGCAGGAATTGCTGATGAGCACCGAACCTCCGTCCACCACTGCTTCCTTGCCGTCTCCGACCCTGATGAAGAAGGACGGAATATCCGAGGGGGTGTCACCGTTGATGTCATTCTGCCAGTCGGAACCGGCGTGGATGATCATATAGTGGCCGAAGGTGGAGAAATCCAGCTCGGGCGAGAGGCTGTCCGCCAGTTCGAAAGAGGTTTTGAAATACTCTTCCATGCGGGAAACGAAGAGCTCGTTATCCGCCCCCGGAGGATTGTAGTAACCCATGGTTTGAGGCAGGGTGTAAGCTCCGCTTTGTGGCCAGACCTCATATTGAAGGTCATAGGAACCGGCGGAGGCGGCCAGGTAATAATGGCGCATGGCCTCCAGGTTTTGCTGGAAATAGGCCTGGTCGTGCGGGGGGCTGCCGATGCTGTAAAGATAGTTGGGGTCGGGATCCAGCTGGAACTTGCCGTTACCAGTGGTGTTGGGGTCATCTGCGCTTTCTTCCTGGAAATCCACCAGGATCACCAACAGGCGGTTGGGGTTTGCGGCCTGTGTTTTACGCGGCGAAGCCGTCCGTTCAAAAAGCGACTGCGTGAAGGGGTGCCGGCGGGGAGGGCGGTGGGCAAAGTGCTTTTGGAGCATGATCTTCTCCGCGCCAAGCGTGCTGGCCAGAACCAGCAGTAAGAGTAGAAACCGGGTTTTCATCCGTATCCAAAGCCAAAGCTCCCCACATTCGCGAACATGGGGAGTTAAGCTTTCAGGAACTTATCCCTAAAACTCGAAGCCCAGGGAGAAAACCCTGTTGAAATCGACCAGTTCGCCGCCGGGGACCATGCTGAAATCCGCGGTGAGCTTGTATTTTTTGCTGAAAGTGTATTGGATCCCGGCGCCAAAGCTGGGGCCAACCACGCTTCCCGCCACGTCGAGAAAATATCCGCCCCGCAGGGAGATCAGGTCCAGATAGGTGTACTCGGCGCCAAAACCGTAAATGGTCTCTTCCATGTGGTTCCAGCCAGTTACAAACCTGGTTATCAGCGGATCTTCGTTGGCCAGCACTTTGCTGGCTTCGGCTGAGACCAGCAGCTTGTTCATGGGGGCGTTTAAGATCTCGTAAGCCGCTCCCAGCCTGAAGGTCATGGGCAGAGGGTCGGATTGTTCCTGGTCGATGTAAGTCACGTTGGGGCCGATGTTTTGGATCACCAGAGAGAGGTTCGTACCTTCGGTGAGGAAATCCTGATATTTGGCGCCAAGGTCAAAGGCGAAGCCGAAAGCCTTGCCGTCCGGTTCAGTGGGTTGGCCGGGCCCCAGATAGCTGTAGATGAACTTGAAATTGGTTCCCACACCCAGTTGTTGGGGGATCACATCGTAGCTGTAGCCTACGTTTCCGGCAAATTCAAAGCTGTGGAAAGTGCCGATCTCGTTGTTGTTTTCATCTGTTTGGATCTGGGTTCCCATGTCCAGCAGGGTGATGTGGGCGTTTATGTTTCCGATGCCCTGGACATACTGGTTGTAGCCCAGATATTCGTAATACATGTCATCGAAGCCGGAGCCCGCCAGCCAGGGAATGTGCGAGCCGGCCAGCTGCGTTTTGCGGTTGAAGGCGGTGGCGCCGGGATTCCACCAGGCGGCGTAGGCGTCTTCTGTAATGGCGGAAAAGGCGCGGCCCATGCCATTGGCCCGTCCGCCCGGTTCAAAGGTGAGCGACAGCATCGATGCCTGGGAGATCGCCCCCAGGGACAAGGGCAGGCTCAAAACGGTTATCAGCGCTGCCAGGGTCAGCAATTTATACTTGGACATCATACCTCCATTGAGATATTGTGAAGGGCGCGGGCGCGAAATATCCCGGCGCGGTTTTCTTAAGGTTTATTGGCTTCAGGGAAGGTAAATACCCCATAAAAGTTGTCTCGCCGCTGTTCTACAAAAAAATGCAGCCTGCTAGCAAAATTTACTGATCGGTTTTCTCCCAAATCTTTGTGGTGCCGAAGGCCGGAATCGAACCGGCACGGACTATTAGTCCGGTGGATTTTGAGTCCACTGCGTCTACCTGTTTCACCACTTCGGCACATTGCGATCCTTTTTTTCGCAAGCCCAAAAGCTTGTCAAGCAGAATATGTGATTCAAAATCAGGACTTGTGGCACGAAGTCAACACCGGTCGGCCCAGGACATACCCATATCAGGTCGCGCCCCTGGCCATGATCTCCAGCAGTTTCTTCACCGCTTCATCCAAAGCCTCCTGGGGGCCAAGGATCCCTTCCTTGGCTTTTTCCAGCGCTTTTTTCAGCTCAGACCGCCCCTCCAACCAAGCCGGATGCTGGGGTTCGAACACGGCGTTGTCCAGCTGGGCGTAGATGCCGCGGAATTGCGGATAGGTGTTCAGGAATTCCTTGATGGTATCTGTTTCCATGGCGCTTTTGCGCAACGGCATGTAACAGGTGCGTGCGCTCCATTTTGCGGTTTGCTCTGTGTCGGTGAACCATTTGATGAATTCCCAGGCGGCCCTTTCCCGTTTGGGGTCGCCGCTTTTGAAGATAACGATGTTGGCGCCGCTGATCGCGCTAATGTCGGTCTTGTGGGTTGGCAGGGGGGCGTAGCCGATATTGAAGTTGATGGGCTGCTGGCGCATGTAGGTGATGGAAACGCTGGAGCCTTCGAACATGGCCACTGTGCCTGCCAGGAAGGCGTTTTGTCCGTCCATTTCCTTGGAGGCCTTGGCGGTTTTTTCCACATTGACCAGATTGAGAATGTAATTCAGGGCTTCCAGTCCGGCAGGGCTGTTCAAAACCGGCCGGTCGTTTTCATCCAATATGGTTCCGCCGGCCTGGTGGATGAGGTTCACGAACTGCCATTCGTTGACGGTGAAGTTCGCTCCCCAGGTCGCATCGCGTTTGTCGGGATCACCTGAGGTCAGTTTGCGGCAGGTCTCGGTGAATTCATCCCAGGTGGCGGGGAAGAGGTTGGGATCCATTCCGGCTCGGTAAAAGGCGTCTTTGTTGTAAAAATACGCCCGCACGCTTTTATTGAAAGGGAAGGACCATTTGTTTCCCTGATAGGTGATCGATTGCAGGAACACCGGATAGAAATCAGCCAGCTCTTCTTCGGTGAAATCCGGATCTTTGGACATCATGTCGTCGATGCTGACCAGAACGTTGTCCTTTTGATAATTTGCCACCCAGGATTCAAAGACCTGGGCCAGGTCTGGCTGCTTGCCCACCTGCAGGGAAGCAGAAAGCTTCTGTTGGAGGGCATTGTAACTGCTGATGGGATTCGCGATCACCTCAATGTCGTCATGAGTTTTATTGAACTCCACGATCATTTCGTTGAGCACGTCCCCCAGGGGGCCGCTCAAACCGTGCCAGAAGCGGATCTGGACCTTGTCGGATTTTTGCGCGCTGCCACAGCCGGCCAACAAGATGGCCAGAAGCATGATCAGGCTTAATGTACGCCGCATTACGCATTCCTTCGTCTGTATTGATGCCAACGAAGCATCGAGTTCCAAACAGCTTATTTCAGCCTTGGATTACAGTCAATCTTTTTTATGGTCCCAGTCGGGATCAGGGGAATCCCCGGCCGCGACAAGACCTGTTGTATCAGCGTCAATCTCGCCGGTGGAAGGGTCCCTGCGCCGGTACTCCGTGAAAGCCAGGGCAAAGCCGGTTACGGAAGTTATTGATTCGAAAAAAACCAGTTCCCACTGCCGGGGATCGATGGCGGGAAAATAAGTGTCACCAGCGAATTCAGCATCTATGCGCGTGAGGCAGAGCCGCGAAGCCAGGGGCAAAAAAAGCCGGAAGACCTGTCCTCCGCCGATCACGAAGCACTGGTCCCCCAGACAATTTTCAAGGCACTCGCTTGGGCTGTGGCAGACCATGGCTCCCGGTACACGCAGGCCCCGGTCCCGGCTGAGGATGAAGTTGGCGCGCTGGTCCAGAATCCGGCCCAGGGACAGCCAGGTATTTTTCCCCATCAGGATTGTGTGCCCCAAGGTTTTTTCCCGGAAATACTTCAGGTCTTCCGGTATCTTCCAGGGCATGCGGTTTTCCACCCCGATCAGGTTGTTACGGTCCAAAGCCGCGATGATGGAGACGCGGGGCTTAGCCAAAGCGTCCCGCCGCGAAGAATTGGTCCAGGCGTTCCAACCCGGCTGCTTTTGCCTTTTGCAGGCTTCCGCTGAAGAGCAGGGAACCATTGTCTATGAAGAAGATCCTGTCCGCCAGGCGTTGGATGGAGGCCAGGTCGTGGGTCACCACCACGATGGTCATTCCGAGTTTGTTTTTCAGGTCCAGCAACAATTCATCCAAAGCGTGGGCGGAAAGGGGGTCCAGGCCAGAGGTCGGTTCATCGCAAAAGAGGATCTCAGGGTCGAGGGCGATCGCCCGTGCCAGCGCGGCCCTTTTCTTCATGCCTCCGGAGAGTTCGGCAGGCATCATGTGCATGGCCTCCTCCAGCCGAACCAGGCTTAGCTTCAGGCGCACGATCCGGTTGATCATGCCGCCGCCCAGGCGGGTGTGCTGTTCCAGGGGGATGGCGATGTTGTCATAAACCGGGAGTGAGTTCAGCAAAGCGCTGCTTTGAAACAGGACCCCAAAGCGTTTTATCACTTTCGGCAGGCGGTGTTCATCCATCTGAGTGAGTTCTTCCTCACGGTATTTCACGCTTCCGGAGTGAGGCTTTTCCAACTGCAGGATGTTTTTCAGGAGCGTGGTTTTGCCGCTTCCGCTGCTGCCCAGGATCACAGAGATCTCGTTGGGCATGATGTCCAGGTCGATGCCCTGCAGGATCACTCTCTCCCCGTAACGTGCTTCCAGACCGCGGATGCTGATGATCGGACTGCTCATAAATACACGACGCTGAACACCGCGTCAGCCACGATGATTGCCAGAATGGATGCCACCACAGACCTGGTTGTGGCCCGGCCCACACCTTCTGCACCTCCCCTCACCTGAAATCCCTGATGCGCGGCAATGATGACGATCAGCCAGGCGAAGACCACGCTTTTGGCAAAGGTGATGAACAGCTCTGCCGGGCCCAGAACCAAAAGAGTGCGCTGAAGGTAAACCTGCAGGTTCAGATCCAGATGGGCCACGGCGATGATCAAAGCGCCCAGTTTGGCTGCCAGGATGGAGAAGGCCACCAGCAGCGGCATCATCAGGGTGAGGGCGTGAAACTTGGGCACCACCAGGAAGCGGATGGGATCCAGGGCCATCATCCTCAGCGCGTCTATCTCCTCCGAAACCTGCATGGTGGCGATCTCGGCCGTGATCGCGGAGCCGCTTCTGCCGGCCAGGATGATGGCGGTGAAGAGCGGTGAAAATTCCCGCACCAAAGCGAAGGCCATCACGTCGGCCAGGAAGATTTGCGCGCTGAAATTCTTCATCTGCACCCCGGCTTGCAGGGCAAATATGAACCCGATCACAAAGGAGAGCAGGGCCACGATCGGCAGGGCGTCCAAACCCAGGGCCACGCATTGCTGGCTCAGGGAACCCCGGCGCTGTCCGCCCTTGCGAAAAAGCGCGGCAATGGACCAGTAAAAAATATCCGCCGCCAGCAGAAAAGCGGTCCTCACGCTCTGCCATCCGTTCTGCACGGCGGCCCCTATCTGCTCCGGCCAACCCTGTTCGGGGGGAGTGGCCGCCTGAGGTAACTGCAGCCCGTGGAATCTGTCCAGCACCTCCTGCACCTCCGGCCGGGCCGGTATAACTGATATTTTTGCTTTCTGCGAGGCCTGCCGCAGCAGCTCTTCCCAGACTGCCGTGCCCGCGCTGTCAATATTTTCGATTCCGGAAAGGTCTATCCGCGCTACCTGATGCTGCCGCAGCAGCCTGGGGATGTCTAGTCGGAGGTTTTCCAGCCCCTTCAGGGTGAAATCACCCTCCAGGCAGAGCGTGTCCCCTTCAAAGCGAAATGCAGCCATGATCAGTAGAAGAGCGACAGTCTCAGGTAGGTCCCGTAGTCGTAAACCACCCAGTCTTTCTGGGATCTGTCGTATTGCACGTTCAGCCGCAGGTCCAGAGAGATGTTGCGGTAGATGCGGAAATTGAAGCGATTCTCGCTTTCGAAGCGAGCGCTGCGGTCTTCCGAACTGATGGGAAACAGCACGTCGATGGAGGAGTTGATGCGGATGAATTTGAGGATGTTGATGGCAGAGAACACCAGGGTGCTTTCAAGGCCATGGAAATCAAGGTTGGGCTTTTCGCGGTGGATATGATATTTGTTCGTGTCGCCCGGTATCTGGCTGGGTCCGGCTTCGCTGAACACATAGTAGCCGTTGTTGATCTCCTGTTGCCAGCCATAGCCGAAGCGCAGGCTCAGCGTGGTGCTGGGGCTGAAGGTGAGGCGGTAGGTGATCCCGGTGCCTTCTTTCAAACGCATGGGGAAAAACGGGCTTTTGGATTGCATCCTGCCCTGGTCGGTGGCCACAAAAACCGTGTCGCCTTCCGCGGAGATCAGGATGAGGTTCCTGTTTTGCTGGAAATAGGAATATTCTTTGAAAAAGTGGGTTTGCACGTCACCCCGGGCATAAAAGGAGAAATTGCGCAGGGGACGGCTGCTTTGCCAGGGCGTGAGCAGCAGGACGTTTTTCAGAGAATAGTCGTCGGAACTGACCCTCAGATCCGAGAAATTGAGGCTGCTCAAGCCCAGATCGTAGATACTGCGTGTGGTGAAGAGGGTATAGGGGAAGGTGGCGTCCACCGAGTTTTCCAGCTGCCCTGTCACCGTGATGCTGTTCACGGGGTTTTCGGGGCTGGCGTCGTTGTTTCCCGCCAGGCTGATGTTGCTGTGGATGGCACCCTTGTGGATCACAGGCCGGTCGCGGATCACGGCTTCTTCACCCAAAACACCGGCCCCAACCAGCAGGTTTCCCTCTCCAGAGGTGTTCACCACCAGGGTCAGGATCTGGCTGTCGCCCTTGTTCAGGTTCACCGTTGTGAAATCCCTCAGCTCGGTCCAGGCCCCTCCTCCCAGTTTGATCATGTAGGTGCCTGAAGGCAGTATCCAAACCTTGTCCGGCTGGCCCAGGTCGTCATCGCCGATGCTGGTGCCGGGCCCCAGGGGATAATATTCGTATTTGTCGCTTTCCTTCACCCAGACGTCATAGGTCAGGCGCACCCGGTTGTTGTTCTCGTCCACGATCTTCACCGTCAGCTCGGCCCACTGCCCGCTCACCACAGTTCGCATTTGAGGCAGCACCTCCGCCTCCAGCTGGATGTTCTGGTTTTCGCCGATGGTGATCTGGTATCTGCCCGGAGGCAGGATAAGCTCTTTGTTGAACTCGCCGTCGTTGCGGAACACTCCGTTGTCGATGCCCAGCAGGTTGTAGCGGATGACGTCGTCGGTGCTGGCCCCCAGTTGCAGCAGCAGTTCTCCCTGGGAATGCGCGTCGGACCCGCCTTCGATATTCTCCAGCAGGAATTTCAGATATCCGGGGGTGGGCTGGCCCGCGGCGGGGTCCTTTTCCTGGTCACCGCTCAGGTAGAGGCGGCATTTGGCCGCGAACACGTCCGTTTCCCTCATCAGCAGGTCGTTGTAGGATTGGATCAGATAGACCATGCTGGCGTCGGGAAGGTCTTGATAGCTATCAGCCTTGTAGCTCAGCAGGATCTGCTGGGGGTCGGCATCACGCAGGACAAATTCCAGTAGCAGATAGGCCCGGGGCAGTTCCGCCTCGATCTTTTCCAGATTCAGGATCTTGGT
>JAEAME010000857.1_pt1 | contig 26012 bp, 16 predicted proteins | sample 8958731 | NCBI WGS metagenome assembly JAEAME01 (sample SAMN16933194, study PRJNA681113) | bioreactor sludge metagenome | isolation source: anerobic bioreactor sludge (Control) | place: India:Bengaluru | collected 2018-10-24 | reverse complement strand
GGCAAAAGCATTGGTCATTGGTTAATGGTGATTTGTTATATAAAAAATGACAAATCGCCAATCATAAATGTCAAATTGGCGTCGGGCACTATGCGCAATTATTTATGAAACCGTGCATTCCCTCTCATTTCTGAACAAAAAATAACTATTTATTACATTATTACGGGCTTTTTGCCCTATTCTATCTCCGATGAATTCGTTATATGCTGGCGTGTTCGAGCGAACCGACCCGGAAGAGGGCGTTCGCCCCGTTTACACTCAGGATTTGGGAAAGGCTCGACTGTGCGCAGCTTTTTCGCAAAATCCAAATTCTGAGGCACTCAGTCTCAAGAAGGAGAATGCTCTATGGCTGAATCCGAGAAGGCCGAAGGCAAAATAAAGGTTCCGAGACGCGATTTTCTTATCAGCGGCGCTGCCATGACAGCCGGTGCACTGGCCGCCGCCTCCGGATCCGCCGCAGCCGCGTTGGCTCCGGCGCCGCAGCAAAAGGTTTCCTATGAAGCTTCCAAGGGTTATCTTGTTTATGACAGCAGGCTGTGCGTCGGATGTCAAAGCTGCATGTTTGCCTGCTCGACAACGCATGAAGGCGAGGCGAATCTCTCGCTGTCGCGAATACAAATTGTCCGGGACGCCCCTTCATTCACCAAATACCCCTATGACGTGGTTATGTCCGTTTGCCGCCAGTGTGTTTCGCCGCTGTGCGTGCAAAACTGTCCCACGGGCGCATGTCATGTGGATGCCGCCAACGGAAATATCAGGAGGATCGATCAAGCGAAATGCATCGGCTGCCAAAGATGCATTCAATCCTGCCCTCAAAGACCTCATCGAACCGTCTGGAATCCGGTAAAAAAGAAATCAACCAAATGCGATTTGTGCGCAGATGCGCCCTACTGGAGCCAAAAAGGCGGTCCGGACGGAAAGCAAGCTTGTGTGGAAACCTGTGTGGTAAAAGCGCTTAAACTGGTCGCCGAAGCGCCTCCGCAACAGGACATCAACGGGTATGACGTTAATCTCGCGCCGGCATCGAAAAAATTCGGATTTCCCAAAATGGCCCCAAAACCGGCTGCCAAGGAGGGAGGAGCATAATTATGGCAAATGGATATGCAGGGAAAATACTGCTGGCCAATCTTACTTCAAGAACGACCAGCATCATCGATACTGCAAAATATGAGGAATTCGCCGGCGGAGTCGGAATCGGTGCCGCAATTTTTTGGGATCTTGCGGTGGTTCCGGGCGATTGGGATTTGCAGGATGCGTTTGATCCTAGGAATGTGGTTTCGTTGATGTCGGGGCCTTTGGGAGCGACAGGAGCTCCCGGGTGCGGAAGAACCAGCATTTGCGGCATTGCTCCAGAGCCTTATCCCACTCCGCTATTCCATCGAACCAGCTTGGGCGGCAGATTCGCAACCATGATGAAGCTGGCCGGTTGGGATGGGGTGATCGTTCAAGGGAAAGCAGACAGGCCGGTCTGGATCAATATCATCAATGACAAGGTTACCATTGAGGACGCCAAGCAGCTTTGGGGACTGAACACCTTTGAGACGCAAGGACAGATCCTGACAGCGGTCGCGGGGCGAACCCGGTTCGGCGATGAGTGGCATCAAGTCGGAGATAACTTCACAACCGTCAGGCCGCAGATCGTCTGCATCGGCCCGGTGGGTGAATCGATGGCGAGAGTCGCCTCTCTGATTCACGGAAGCGGCGTCAGCGCGCGCACCGGCGGCTTTGGAGGCGTTTTCGGATCCAAGAACCTGAAAGCCATCAGCGTGGTTGGAACCGGCAGCATTCAGATGGCGGATCCGAAGGGAATTGTGGACCTTCGAATTGAGCACATACAAAAGTATGGCAGAGGAATGGCGTCGGCGGGATCGTCCTGCTGCATGCCGTGTGTCAATCCGGATCGGAGGAGAAATTCCTATTACGGCGGCGAATCCATGTGCGCCGATCAGTACTGGTTCATGGGCAATCAGATGGGAGGCGCGGATATCGCCATCAAATGGGGAATCTGTACATGGTGCACCAAATTCGGCGGCGCCCTGAGCAGGAATGTTCCCAACGCCCCCGCGCTGTTCAAAGGGAGCGTGCCTATGGAGCCTGGGATCGGCTGGTATATCAAATACCTTTATGAGCTCGGCGTGTTGGGACCAGGCAAGCAAATAGAATCCTATCCATTGCCCATGGATCAATGGGACAAGCTGACTTTCCGCGAAATTTTCTGCGATGCAATCGCCCGTAAAGTCGGCATTGGCGCGGATCTGGCTGAGGGGGTTTTAGAGGCCGCCAAAAAGTGGGGACGACTGGAGGAGGATATGAACTCCGGCGCATTGCGTCTCCCGGCCTATGGGGCCAGTTGGCACCATTCGCTTCCTGACGTGGATTGGGCGTATAGCTATATCTTCATGTCCGGCGATCCAATGTGGCATGGCTTCTTCTCTTCACTATCCGGAGGCAGGGGCGGTCCTGGGGGGGGAGGAGGAACCTCCGCCGAACAACTGGTCCAAAAGATAGCTGCCAAGATGGCTCCATTTTCTGACGATCCCTTGATGCTCAGCAATTGCTGGAAAGGAGAAGAAGCCAGGAAGACCGGCATCTATTCCGAACACAAAGCGAAAATGCTGGCCTGGGGCAGGCGTTTTGCCGGGTTCTACAATGAATCCATGTCGGTCTGCGACATGATGCTGCCCAATTTTAGCGGACCCAGCCCCGAAATAGAATATCGCTACTATCAGACCGTTACCGGCAGCAAAAAATCCTTTGCAGACACAATTGAGGTTGGCAGAAAAATTTGGAATATGGAACGCGCGATTCGGGTGATGGCAGGAAGGCACCGCGATAAAGAGCAGTTTGCTCCTTTCATGTTCATGCCCGGCGCAACTTTCAATATGAGCGGCACAAAACCCGTTTACCAGGACGGCAAGTGGAGTTTTGAGGATCCGTCCGATATGTATCTGGATAGAGAAGGCGTTGAGTTTTTCAAAACCAACTTCTACAAATTGGAGGGTTGGGACGTCAAAACCGGTTGGCCTACCCGAAAAACTCTGGAAGGATTAGGCATGAAAAAGGTCGCCGACGTCATGGCCGCCAAAGGAAGACTGGGCGCCTGATTTTGCGGCAGCGTTCAACGTCAGCTTTATTGCGGCTCCGGTTTTTTATCGGATCCGCGGCTTCGACGACAGGCATGGATTGACTATTTGTACTGGATCAGCTCAAAAGTGTTGCCTGCGTTGTCGCGTATGAAAACAAACGCGATTCCCGGAGTATCCACCGGTTCCATGGCGATCTCTGCGCCTTTTGCCTTCAGCTCTTTGACGGCCGCATGGACATTGGGCACCTGAAAAGCCCAATGTGCAAGACCGTGAACGCGCAAATCCGCATTGGGATCGCGGCGATGCTCCGGCAGGAGTTTGGCGCCTTCAACCTGGAACAGCTCGATATAGCAGTTGCCGCGCTTTATATGCACAATTTTCATCTTGTTGGCGGCATCTTCGTTCATGCGCAGCGCCACTTCGAATCCGAACATTTTTTTATACCATGCGGCCGATGCCTCGGCATCCGGCACGCTGATTCCTATGTGATGGTGCGATATATCGAAATTCACGGCGCTGTTGTCTTCGGCAGCTGAAGAAGGGATGCTTATATTCAAGGCTCCGACGAAAATGAATAGAAAGAAGACCACGACCATAGCGCGAATTCGCGTTTGCATTCTTCCACCTCCTGCTCTCGCCCATTGTGATGTCCCGGCGCAGCCAAATTTCACGGATTAGCCAGGACGCGACGGTATCTAGTTTTGCTTCTTGCGCGGCTGCAGCGCCGAGCGCAGCTTATTGGCGAATGTCCCAACACCCTCGGGGGAGGGCGCCTGGCGCTGCGCCCACTCGCGCACTTCCTCGGCCTCGCGCGCTTCCATAACCGCCTTCGCGCTCAGGCGGATACGGCGGCCCGACGGATCCACCTCGAGCACAGCGACTTCTACGTCTGTTCCTACGGGAAAGGTCCGTGGGACATCGCTTTCCTTCGCAACGCCGGTTTCGCTTAGTGGAATAAGGCCTGTACGGCCGGGGGCCAGAAAGACGAACACGCCGAACTTTTCATGCCGTTCGACCTTTCCGGTCAAGCGTGCTCCCGGAACGATGCCCGGCCGGCTTATCGCAGCCGCCTTGACTGGTGCGGAGTCCTCCGCGATAAGCGCCACGCCGATTCGTTTCTGATTAAGATCGATGGATAGAATCTCGAATGTGCCCGTCATTCCAGGAGCGACCTGGCTCGACCATCCTCCCGACAGCGTCGGTGTGAATGTGGATGCGTGGGCCAGCGCTTCGATGCCAGGCTCGAGTTCCACGAAGGCTCCGAATTCCGCGATACGCGTAACACGGCCGGCTTTCTGCCGGCCCACTGCGTATGCTTCGCTTACCTTCGACCAGGGATTGGCCGAGAGCTGTTTCAATCCAAGCGAAATTTTCTGCTTGTCTTCGTCCACGCGCAGGACTTTTACCGTGATTTCCTCGCCCGGCTTGACGATCTCCGCAGGGGCTGATACGCGGGACCACGACATTTCGGATACATGAAGCAGCCCTTGGATCCCTGCGCCCAGATCAACGAATGCGCCGAAGTCGCGGATAGAAGTGATACGGCCGGTCAGAACGGCGTCGGGCACAATCTTCTTGCGGATCTCGGCAGCCTTCGCCTGCTGCTCTTCCTCGAGTAATGCGCGCCGGGAGACGACGATGTTCGAGCCGCCGTCCTTGTATTCGATAATCCGGAATTGGTAGACCTGCCCGGCGTGCGCCGCCGCGTCCGCGCTGCGGACATCGATCTGGGAAATCGGGCAGAACGCACGCTGGCGGCCGAGGCGCACCTCGTAGCCTCCCTTGACTTCCCGTTCAACCTTCCCTTCCACCGGCAGGCCGCTGTGAAAGGCGTCCTCAAACTGCCGGTCGGTGGCGGCAGCTCCCGCCAGCCTGCGGGAAAGAGTCAGCCCGCCTGAGGTCGAAACCACCATCGCCTGAATGCGGTCGCCGACTGCTACCTCGATCTCGCCTTCCATATTTTTCAGTTCATCGATCGCAATGACCGCCTCGCCTTTGCTCCCAACGTCGACCAGGGCAACCTCCGGACCAATGGATACGATGGCGCCTTCAACGATTTCGCCCTTTTCAATCTGCCGGGTTTGAAGCGAGGCTTCAAGCATTGCGGCAAAGTCTTCTTCTTCCGGTTCACTCACTATCCACTCCTTATTCAATTAGCTTTCGCGCGATGGAATCCCTTCATCGGGCCCTGCACGAACGGGATAAAATCATAATACAACAGAGGGACAGTCACCAGTGTCCCCTCTTTGAGGCTGCCAGGCGGCGGGCGTCATCGACGAGATTGGCCGGATAGCCCTTCAACTCGATCAGCTTTATGGCGTTGCCGGCGCGGCAGGGGCCGTCCCGTAATATAAAATCGAAATAATAGCGGTTGCCGTCGACCTGCTCGCTGAAGTGAAAAAGGCGGCTGCAGTCGCTCAGCAGAGGCTGGAGCTCGACGTCGTGCGTGGTAACGAGCACCATGTTTCTGCGGCTGAGATAGCGCAGCGTTGCGGCGCTGATCGCTATCCGCTCGATCGTGTTCGTGCCCCTGAAAATTTCGTCGATGAGAAACAGGAAATGTCCTTCCGGGCAATGCAGGAATTCGCGGATCTGTTCGACTTCGCGCGAATAGTAGCTTTGTCCGTCGATCACCTTTTCCTCTCCCTTGATGGATGTACGGATAACGCACAGGGGCAAATCCGCTCGTTCGGCGAGGCAGATGAAAAGAGTTCGAGCCAGAATCACGTTCAGGCCGATGGTTTTGATGAATGTGGTTTTGCCGGCCATATTCGATCCCGTAATCAGAGCGGATTCATTCTTCAACAAAAATGAATTGCCGATGGCGTTCTCAATAAGCGGGTGGTACATGTTCGTGACATCAATGGTTCCCTCCGAATTGAACGATGGAATCGCGGCGGCCGGAAGGCTTTGCTTCCAGGACGCGATAGCGATGCACGCGTCCAGCGACCCGATGGCATCAAAGATCCGGCAGATTTCCTTCCTGGACCTTTTCAGATCATCAACGGTTCTCAGGAAGGCGACCAGTCTTGATAAACCGAACATATTCAGGAAACCGAAAAAGGCTGCGGCCAGGTCGTTCGTCTGCGCTTCGTCGAGGCAGAGCCAGAATACTTTTCTATTTAATCCTGCGGCAAGATCCTTCAGCTCCCGCAGCGTATCGAGTTCGCGGACCTCAGCCGGGACATCAATTCTTGCGAAATTGCCGGCCGCGCTCAGCAGAGTGGTCAAGGATGCAAGATCATTAAAATGCTGGAAAACAGCGCGGCCATAAAAAGTATTGATCAGCAGGTTGCAAACGGCGAGTGCTGCCGCGGCCCAGAAGAATGCGGAATTGACGGCAATCAGCACGAGCGAAAGGAAAAAAAGTACGGAGCTGAGATATATGAGGTAATAGTATTTTGGTTTCGGAGGCAGTTCTTCGTACAGCAGCGTTGTGAGATAAGCGCTGTTGTTTTTCCGCAATGGGTAAAGGGCTCTCTGTATCTTCTCCCGGAAGGCGGCGTCGGATCTGAAGAGCGTATAAAGAGAATGGAGCCTTCGCTTTTCGGTATCATCGGGGCGGTTGTATATTCGCAAAGCAGCGTAAAGGAACTGGCGCCCGATCACGCTGGTCGTCCGGTCGATGCGGGCGAATACCTGATCCATTTCGAGGTCCGACCACGTCTTGTCATCGACCGTGTCCGGTTCGTCGGGCTGCCTGTACCGAAAGTAAAGAGGGATCCAGTCATAGTCCCTGTGAATCTCGTTCTTCCCTTGCCAGACTGCGTCGATGTACCTTTTGATCCGCGACCTGTGGCTTTCCAAATGATTCGCTCCGGCCTTGTTCCTGGCCCACAATTTTTCCAACTGTTCGAACGCGATGATTCGCCAACTGCAGACTGCTGCCCGCTAATTCCAGCGGAACCAGCGGAGAGTACAGAGATAGGAGATTGCTCCCCACGCCGCAATGAATGTCATCCGCCAGAGTTGCGAGCTCAGCGAGGCACCTTCCAAGATAACCGCGCGAAGGGCATCGTTGAACTGCGTCAGGGGGAGAGCCTGTATGAAAGGCTGCAATACATCCGGGAATCGTTCTGGTGAAAAAAAGACGCCGGAGAGCAGCCACATCGGCATCATGATCACGTTCATTATCCCGGAGACCGTTTCCAATTTCTGCGCCCTGCAGGCAGCCAGCAATCCCAATCCCGTAAAGGAAATGGTTCCCAGAAGCGAAAGAAAAAGGATAGAGAAGATATTTCCCCGAATTGGAAATTCGAACAGAATCACTCCAGCGCCCAGGATCACGATAAGCTCGGGGATCATGAACGCGAGGCGGCCGCTTAATGCGGACCAGAGAAAGTGAGACCTTTTCATCGGGGTCGCGACAAAGCGCTTCAGCAGCTTCCGCACCCTCATGTCCACGATGACATAGCCGACGGCCCACATGCTGCCTGCGAGCAGATTCATTCCGATCAGTCCCGGGATCAGAAAATCAATGTACCTTGTGCCCGGCTCCGTGACATGCTGGTCGGACACCGACAACGGGTCGTGGCGGCCTGCGGCACGCTGAAGCGCATCGTCGACCCGCTTGCGGGCCAGAACGCTTTCGGGCCGGCTGGGATCAAGCAGGTAAGTAATACTGTCGCCCGGAATGACGACAAGGGCCGATTTGCCCAGCCGCAGGCGTTCCATGCATTCCGGCTTCGGATGGATCGACACGACAAAATCAGGCAGCGGCTTCAGATTCGCCGCAACTTCTTCTGCTGCGGCGTGCTGCTGGATGTCGACAAACACCCTTTCGGCAGGGCGGTTGCGAAAGGCAATGCCCAGCCCGATCGCCAGCAATACCGGAAATGCGTAGACCCAGAAGATTGTCTCCGGCTCGCGGAAAAATTCGCGAAGCCTCGCTTTCAACAGTTCATTAAAAGGATGATATTTCGTCATCGCGCAAATGTCTTCCCGTCAGATTAACAAAGACGTCCTCAAGGCTTGCGTTGCGGGTGGATAATCTTGCCAGATTCAGCTTTCGCGATTGCAGATGCTGAAGCAAAGCCGGAATGGCAACGTGCGGTTCCGTGACTGTGAGTGAAATTCCATTGCCGTCAGTCCGAGCTTCTTTTACAGCCGGCAGATTTGCTAATTCATTGTCCGGCGCGCTGCTTCCGCTTGCCAGCGCGAACTCCACAATGTGCTCGCCTCCCAGGCCGGATATCAATTCGGCCGGGGAACCCAGAGCGATGATCTTGCCGTGATCGATCACCGCTACTCTGTTGCACAAACGCTCGGCTTCATCCATGTAATGGGTTGTGAGAAGAATCGTGCGCTGCTCCTCCTGCAGTTTGCGGATGATGTCCCACAGGTGGCGCCGCGATTGCGGATCCAGTCCGGTCGTAGGCTCGTCCAAAAAAAGGAGAAGAGGATCACCCACCAGCGCACATGCGACAGCGAGCCGCTGGCGCTGGCCTCCGGAAAGCTTGCCGACCCATGACCTGGCTTTTTCGCCCAGGCCAACTTCCTCCATCACATCTTCGGGCGGATGCCCGTTCCGGTAAAAGCTGCGGAAAAGAACCAGCGTTTCCAGGACGGTAAGCCTTTCCGTAAAGCGCGTCTCCTGGAGCGAGATTCCTATCTTCTGGCGCAGTTCATTGTCGTTCTGGCCCCAGTGCATGCCGAGGAGCTCAACGTCGCCGGAGGTGGGACGCATAAGTCCTTCGAATATTTCGATGGTGGTAGTCTTGCCCGCGCCGTTGGGTCCCAGGAGTCCAAAGCATTCGCCGCGGTGAATTTCGAGATCAATTCCGTTGACGGCGTTAACGATTCCACCGCGCCCTTTATACTGCTTGCGCAGCTCCCGGCAGGAAATCGCGGATTCAGGGGGCCATGTCAAATCCATTTCAGTTCCTTTTATAGCCAACTCCGGCATATTATACACAGCGACATATATTCATGCGCACTGATCGTTTCCCGGGATCAAAAGCATAGGTCATTGGTTCATGACGATTTGCTATTTATTAAATGACAAATCACCAATCATATATGGCAAATTATTTCTGTTTGGCATCGGGCACTATGCGCAATTATTTATGACGCCGTGTATAGCTCAAAAAACGACATCCGGGGAGATACACGGGATGTTCAGGACATAATGGTTGGGTGGGCCTTTTGGGCGGCGATTTCCCTCTGCATCTCCACGACACGCGCCTCGTCTATTCTGTATCCGAAAAAGAAAATCGCCGCCGCGACCACATATGTGGCCGCGGGCATGAATGTCATGATGGAGCTGATGCCCTCGATCACGCGCGGGGTGGGCTCTGCGTTGGCTACAAAGCCTATCGCCATCAGTCCGGCCGTTACGACGGCGCTCCTGATTAAAACGCCCAGCTTGATCGGTAGGTTCATCAGAGCCATGGTGAACGCGCGGATGTTCCTGCCTGTTTTCCATTCTCCAAACACGACGGTGTCGGCGAACAAGGCCGTATTCATTGCCGCAGCAATGGACGCAAACATGCTGGAAACGCAAAAGATGAGCGTGAATCCCCAGATTGATTCTGTTGAAAATCGGGCGGAAGCGTATCCGATGGCTGCCAGCACGAGAAAGATGCAATAGGAATTCCGCTTGCCCAGCCTAACGCCGATCCATCGGGCGGCGAATGAGCCGATCAGCCTCGCGATGCTCGTGGCCAGAAGGAATATCGAGAAAAATGCGGGATTGCTGGCAACATAGGTGAAAAAGTAAATGGCCAGGGCGGTAATCACGAAAATGCCTGTACTGCCGAAAACTTGCGCAAGCATCAGATACAGGAGAGGTGGATTCTTGAAGACCAGGCCGACGATTTCGCGGACGGATTGTCCGGATTTCGCTTTCGCAGAGTCCGCAACCGCCTCATCATAGGGATCCTTCCCGGCGGTCGCCCAGAAGATAAACCAGTAGCCGAGGATCATTAGAAATGCGTAGATGGCTACAGTGATTGTAAAGCCGGCAACTGCGCTCGTATGCCTGCCAAAAAACAGGACCATCGGCATAGCCGTGATTGAAAAAACCAGGCCGGCGGCCGACATTCCCTGTGCCCTGCTTGTGGATAGGATGGTTCTTTCGTCCGGCAACTGGCTCAGCCTTCCGAGCATCGCGCCGCTGGCGGACACGACCACGTTGAACAACAGGTGGCTTGCGATAAAACCGGACATGACGATCGCAGCGGCCGCAAGATCGCTTCCGATTCTGGTGAACTGTAAAATGAATAGAGGAGCGATTAATGGAGGCCCGATCAAAAACCATGAACGGTATTTGCCTCCATACTTGAGAGTCACCTTTTGCAGGACAATCCCGCCGGCGAGAGCGCAAACGATATCGATGAGACCGGTGAGCCCGAGGATATGTCCGACCAGAACGAGGGAGAATTGCGCATAATCCGTTAGAAAGGCCGTAAAGAAATACGCCTCCATATTGACCATCAGCGCAAAGAACAGGTCCGGGACTCCGTAAGAGTACAGCACGAATTTGCTCAGTTTTTCAGCCATTAGCCTCTTCCTGAAACAATTTCGGTGACAGTCACCATAACTCCGAAATTGCCGTCTAATGAAACGCTGTTCCACGCTTGCGTAATTTCGGAGTTATGGTGACTGTCACCGAAATTATTACGGCAAGGGGTGTAATCCTTCGGCACGCACCATCCATGTGCCGTCCTTTGGGATACCCGGCTGAGGTTCCGTGCATCCGTCCCAGCCGGCCACCATTAGAGCGACAGCCGAAAGGAAAGCCCCATTTGCCGGCAAATAGGCCGCAATCTCCCTTTTACGCGCGCGAGCCGATGCATTCTTCGTCAGGGCTTCGTCGCTTCCCTGGGGGCAATGACCGCTCGCAAAATACCGGTTGTTCGGGCCATCCCGGAGGAGTATTTCCACCGCCAGTCCCGGTTTTCTCAGCCGTGTCGCGGTCATTGCAATCATCGGGTAATCCCAGCCCCAGATCTTTGTTTCCCAGTCCCAGAACTTCATTACAGCGTCCAGAGTGCGAGCCATCGTCGCACGGTCGACGTCGGGGCCGCCGGGCAAAGGGCCCAGCGGCATCAGCATCTCGGGATGATCATGCCGGCTGCTTATGTTTTGCCATGTGTCCGGATGCGATTCGAGCGCCACGTATTTGCCGTCCGCAACCGGCAGCGGGGAAAGACGGGCGATGACGTCATCCCACTTTTTATCACGCGGCAGCTTAAGACGTTCCCGCCACTGCTGTGCGACGCCCAGCGCCCAGCGCCAATAGGAAAGCTCGAAAGACGGATTCCGGCTCGTGGCCGGATCGTGGATCTCCTGCGCAATCCACAAAGGCGGACCAAGTACATACCGGCCTGTTTTTTCGTCAAAATGCGCCATGGAAGCGAGGCAGTCTGCGGTTTCAAACACCAGGTCGCGGTATTTGTAAAGGATCGCCGCCGTGGGCCTGTTTCTGTACAGCAACTCGCACAGGTAAATCATGTGCGGCTGGTTCCATACAATCAGAGGATTGCCGCCCGGGCTTTCGCGTCCTTCCGGATCGACCATCTTTGCCCAGCGGGCGCCGCGAAGACCACGGCTTTTTGCGAGTGCCCGGGCTTCCGGCAATCTCGCTTCATACCATTCCAGGTTTTTGGCCAGCAGTTCGTCATGACCCCAAAGTGCAAAATGCGCCGTGTGCCACCAGATCATTTCAGTGTGGTGCTTGCCGTACCAGGTACTGCAGGTGAGGCCGCTTTCCTGCGGCGGGACATCACCGGCCATCTGGACCGCCGTCAAATACCGGGAAAGCACAATGCGGCGCTCCAGTTTTTGTGCGAGGGGATTGGTGCTTCCCGTAAAATCCACCGCCGCGCCGGCCCTCCAGAACCGCTCCCAGTGTGCCGCGCTGTTTCTCAGCATTTCTGAGACACTCAATGGATGAGCCGGAATTTTCGCTTTATCCGAGATGAACAGAACGGAGAACTCCAGCGCACTGCTATTGCGATTCGCGGATATGCGGAAAAGGTGCGGGGCGAGAAGCGTGACCGGTCTGCTGATGATTACGGCATAGCGTGTGTCGCCGATCGTGCGGCGGATGAACGCACCTCCCGCAATGACGCTCCCCTCAAGTTTCGATTCGTGCGACTCCGGATAGCTCCAGTCGAGTCCCGGAGTGTTTTTCACGGACATGTCGTGACCGCGCGGGAATGCGAGACGCACATGCAGTTTCCCTTGTGCGACAAGGCGCGATTCAATGCGCACCCCAATTGTATCGGATTCGGGATCACAGACTGTCGTTACCGAGACCGGCGTTCCCAGCAATTTGAACCGGCTGAAAATCACGCCGCGCCATAGATCCAGAGTCTGCTCCGGATCCTGGATGTCCTCCGGCGCAATTGCCGATCCGTCGGATTTCAGCCATTCGAGCCCCAATTGACCGAGAGGATGATTGTGAGGATTCTTTCTCAGCCAGTCTCCCGCCGGAGAGGATTGGCGCGTCGGAAATCCAATCGTCCGCCCGCCGGGGAGGACATACTCCTGATTCGCATCGGCGAGCCTGTAATTTCCGGTGTTAGGCTGCGAGTGCCAGGCCCAACGCGACAAGGTTTCCACCGGAATGCCATGCCGGTGGTAGTATTCCGCAAAAGTCTGTAATCCCGTAATGTCTGCACCGAAGGCAAATCCGCCATTGCCCACGGTAAAAGGCGCATCGACATCCAATTGTTTCAATGCCGGATTGTGCCGCGTTACCCAAGCTTTGCGGTCGATGCGCACAACAGCCTTTGGCCGGCTCTCGCTCTCTCGCGCAAGCGTCATGGCCGACAGCAGCAACGAAGTTAGAATCCACAAAAATATGCAGCCTCGTTTCAGCAGCGTATTGCCCCCTAATCCCTTAGAGACTTTGGCACTTTGCGCTATATTAACTTAATCTTCGCATTTTGCAGCTTAAAGGATTATATAGAGCGCATATTTGCCAAAGGACGAGACGATCAGCAGGCTCTTCCGGGAGAAGGAAACCATGGCCGTTTACAGGAAAACAGAGTCGAAATATGCGGTTTACGGGGTGTTTGCTCTGCTGCTCATGGCGGCGGCCGTAACACCGGCAGCCCAGACGGGAGGGAAAACGCCCGCAACGGGCGGTGCGGCACAAAGTGCTCCAAAAATCAATGCGGACAGACTGGCGCCGAATTATCCGATTCCTTATAGATCCCCGACGATTGACTCTGTCCGGGAAGTTCTTACGCGGATTCTCTCCTATCTGGAGGGATGCACTCCCGCCGGGCTGGTTAATCCCAAAACCGGAGAGCCGGTTGAGGATTTCAGCCGGCCGCCGACAGACGCCGTTTTTGAGGCGGGTTCTTTTTATCTAATAAGCTATGAATGGGGAGTGACCTATTCGGGAATGCTTTTGGCGGCCGAGGCGACATCCGATCCCCGTTTTGCAGACTATGCAGGCAAACGCCTCGAATTGCTCGCGGCTCTTTTTCCGCACTATCAGGCGCAGACCAAGGCGGATCCGAAGATCAGGACTGCAATGAATTCCGTCGTGATTCCCAGATCCCTCGATGATTCCGGTTCCATGTGCGCCGCCATGATCAAGGCTCGCCGCGCCGGCGTGGCGCCTTCAATTCAGCCGATGATCGACAATTATATGCGGTATGTCAGCAAAGAGCAGTTTCGTCTGGAGGATGGAACTCTGGCGCGCAATCGGCCTTTCCCGAATACACTCTGGCTCGACGATTTGTACATGAGCGTACCCGCGCTGGCTCAAATGGGCAAAGCTACCGGCGAGACGGCTTACTATGACGATGCGGTGAAACAGATACTGCAGTTTTCCGGCCGGATGTTCGTTAAAGAAAAGGGCCTGTATATGCACGGGTGGGTGCAGGACATGGATGTGCATCCGGTTTTCCACTGGGCCCGCGCGAATGGTTGGGCTCTTATGGCGAAAACCGAGCTTTTGGAAGTTTTGCCCGATAGCCATCCGGGCCGCGCTGCAGTGCTGGATCTGCTGCGAGCCCATATCCGCGGCCTTGCCTCCTGTCAGTCGGGCCAGGGACTATGGCATCAATTACTCGACCGCAACGATTCCTACCTGGAAACTTCGGCGTCCGCCATGTTCGCGCACTGTATCGCGCGAGCCGTCAACCGGGGTTGGATAGACCGAAATGCCTATTTGGCGATGCTTCAATCGGCATGGAACGCCGTGGCGTCAAAAGTCAACGCGCAAGGCCAGGTGGAAGGAACCTGCATCGGAACGGGACTGGTTTTCGATCCGGTGTTCTATTATTATCGCCCGACAAGCGTTTTTGCAGCCCATGGTTATGGGCCCGTGCTTCAGGCCGGGGCGGAAATGATCCGGCTGCTGAAAAAGCGATAACGAAGGAAGCGCCAAAATATGATTTTAAAAAAGACATCGACAGCAATTCCGATGCTCGCCTGGCCGGCGCTGGTGTGCTCATTGGCCGCGGGCATTCTGTTCGTGCTGCAGCCGGAATCGCGGGGCAATCCGTCGCCGCGGGGAATGGCTCTTTCGTCCCGGCATGTTTCGGGCGCTCTTTTGCTCACGGGATTTTACTACGAAACCGGCTCCGGCCGCATTTCGCTCCCGGTGCAGCTCAAGGCGAAAACAGGAAGCAGGATTATGGAATGGCAGGCGAAAACCTCCGATGGGCGCACTGCGTCGGCGCGGGTGATTCCCGAAGGAGACAATTTTGCGCTCAAGCTCAGCGCCGGTCCCGCGGACGGAATCGTAAAATGGGGATTCCAGATCGGTTCCAAGCGGAACGAATATTTCACCGGCCTGATGGAACGCGTGATAGATGGACCGCAGCAGGGCTCCTGGGCTCCGGGACTGCAGGAATCGATGAACCTGCGCGGCCAAAAAGTCGAGATGCTTGTCAAACCGACGACATCTGTCTATGCGCCTTTCTATCTTTCGTCGCGGGGCTACGGGCTTTTTATCAAGACCGACTGGCCGGGGAAATACGATTTTTGTTCGACCGATCCGCAGCAGGTAGGAATTGAGTTTGAAGGGCCGTCACTGGAGGCGAAAATATACACGGCGTCCCAGCCGGCGTCCCTTGTAAAGGCCCATGCGCTCGATGCGGGTCCGCCGTTTCTTCCGCCGAAGTGGGCTTTCCGTCCCTTCAGATGGCGCGACGAACACACGCACCGCGCAACATACTACGACGGCACTCCTGTAACCGGCCCATTCAACTCCGAGATGATGGAAGACGTCCTGATGATGCGGGCCTATGGCATCCCATGCGGCGTCTATTGGATTGATCGTCCCTGGGGGCCGGGAAGAATCGGCTATGACGATTTCGAGATCGATCCGAGGCGGCTGCCCAATTTTGCCGAGTCTGTAAAATGGCTGAACTCGCAGAAGACGGAGATGATGCTTTGGATTGCTTCGTTCTTTCAGGGGCGCATGGAACAGGAGGCGCATGAAAAGAGCTATACGCTGGCCGGTCAGCAGCCCAGCATTCAAAACTATCCGCTGGCAGATCTTACCAATCCCGATGCGAAAGCGTACTGGCAATCCGGCATCGAAAAGCTGCTGCGGCTCGGGGTTGCGGCTTTCAAGCTTGACCGGGGCGAAGAGCAGATCCCGGATGGCGGTCCGTATCAGCGGTTCGATGGAAAATCGATCCGCGAAAACCGAAATTCCTATGTCGCCCTGTACGCGCAGGCCGTCGCGGAAGTGATGCGCAAGCACCGCGGCGAAGATTTTGTGGCAATGCCGCGCGGCGCTTACACGGGCAGTTCACCGCACGCGGTTTTCTGGGGCGGTGATATCGGCGGAACCGAGTGGGGCCTGCGTGCGTCGATCATTGCCGTACAGCGCGCCGCGGTTATGGGATATCCCAACTGGGGATCCGATACCTGCGGATACAACGAGCAAACGTTGGATCAGGACATGTGCGCGCGCTGGCTGGCGTTCAGCTGCTTCACCCCCATCATGGAAGTGGGACCGACACGCAACGTGGCGTTCTGGAACCTGCCGCGCGAACCGATGTACGACGCAACTCTCATCGCGGTGTGGCGCCTGTATGCGAGGTTGCACGACCGGCTGGCGGAATACAGCTATGCGCAAGCGCAGGAAGCTTCCAAAACAGGTTTGCCCATAGTGCGGCCGCTTTTCCTTGCCAATCCCAAAGCTTCCGCCGCGTGGTCCAACTGGTGGACGTATCTATATGGACGCGATCTGCTGGTTTCCCCGGTTTGGGAAAAGGGTAAGCGCACGCAACAAGTGTACCTTCCGTCCGGAAGCCGCTGGCGCGATGCATGGCATGCAGGCAAGGTTTACGCCGGAGGCCGGACGATTACCGTCCAATCCGATTTGCACCAGATACCGCTTTTTGTTCGCGAAGGTTCAAACATCAAACTCGGAGATCTGAACAGGGAATGGCAGGAATCCGTAGCCATCGCGTCCAGGAAGCCTGATCTGAAGGCTCTGGATTCCGAGGTGGCTGCATGGTTTGACGGCTTAAGGGCAAAAACCCAGGCACAATTGCCACGGCTGGAATTCCCGCTTTGGACGGAGGGTGCACCGGGGGCTCTGGGCAAGGATGCCAAGGATATCCCCACACTGACGCCCTATTTTGCCCCATCGTCAAAATCGAGAGGCGCTGCCGTTATCATCTGCCCGGGAGGAGGCTATGGCCATTTGGCGCCTCACGAGGGCGCCCACTATGCCATGTGGCTGAACGAGCAGGGCATTTCGGGTTTTGTATTGAAATATCGTCTGGCGACCGGAGGCTACAGGCACCCGGCGATGATGAACGATGTTCTGCGCGCGATCCGATACGTGCGTGCCAACGCCGGGAAGTGGGGCCTTGATCCGAACAAGATCGGCGTTATGGGTTCCTCCGCCGGAGGGCATCTGGCCTCCACGGCGCTCACGCATTTTGACGCGGGAGATCCGGTCGCCGCTGATCCCATCGACCGCGCCAGTTCGCGGCCGGATCTCGGCATCCTCTGCTATCCGGTAATTACCATGGGGCCGGACACCCACGAGGGTTCAAGGCGCAATCTGCTTGGCGACAATCCGGATCCTGCACTGATGGACCTGCTTTCCGGCGAAAAGCAGGTCAGGAAGGACACGCCGCCGGTTTTTATCTTCCACACATTTGAAGACATGGCGGTGAAAATGGAAACCACGCTGGAATTTGCCGCAGCTCTGCGTCGCCAGGGTATTCCCTTTTCGCTGCACATATACCCCAAAGGATCTCATGGAATGGGACTGGGCAGCGCACAGTGGGATCCCGCCAGTCGTCACATCTGGACGCAGGAGTGTGCTTTGTGGTTGAAAGAGCAGGGATTCGGCAACGGTCCGTACGATGACTGAGCCCTGCCGCAATTACGACACGTCGCCATGTATGGGTAAGGCAGTCCCCAAGCCTTTCTTACATGTGGATCCGGGCTTCAGCCCGGACAGGAAGGCGCTTTATTGCGAACCACAATAAAGGAACGATCCGGCAGCAGCTCGCGGTCAGTTTACCCGCTTTAATATTTCCAGAAGGAAATTCCAGAACTTCTCGACGGTGTCGATATAGATCTTTTCATCGGGCGAATGCACGCCTTCGAGCGTCGGGCCGAACGATAGCATGTCCATTCCCGGAATGCGCTCGCCGAGGATGCCGCACTCGAGGCCTGCATGGATGGCTTTCACCTCGGGATCTTTTCCATAAAGGTTGCGATACGCCGACCTGGCGAGGCTGAGGATGGGCGAATCCATGTTTGGCTTCCACCCGGGATATCCGTCGCCGGCCTCGATCGCGGCGCCGCCGAGATCGAATATGGAGCAGACCGTCTGGGCAATCTCCACGATTTCCGATGCGACGGAGCTCCGCTGACTGGTCACAATCTTGACTGTGTCTTTAACCGTCTGGATCACGGCAACATTCGTCGAGGTTTCCACGAGTCCGGGAATGTCGGCGCTCATCTTCATCACGCCGTGAGGCAGCGCGGAAATTGTCTGCAAAATTCTTTTTTGTTCCGCCCGCCTGAGCACTTTGATCTTTCTTTTTGTGTTCAGGACGGTTATTTTGACCGACAGATCGGGCTCCACGGTTGCCAGTTCCGATTTTGCGGTCGCGTTGAAGTCGCGAACCGCTCTTTCGGCTTCCTCCACTTTCTGCCGCGGTACCAGCAGCAATGCCTCACATTCCCTGGGGATGGCGTTGTGTTTGTTGCCGCCGTTGATGGCCGAAATCCGGGCGCCGGCCGCATCGAGAGCCGCGAGCGCTCTCCCCATGATCTTGACGGCGTTTCCCCTGCCCTTGTCTATTTCGAGCCCCGAATGCCCTCCCTTGAGCCCGGTCACATTTACCTGTACGGCAACGGTTGCGGCTTTGACCTCTTCGAGGCGCACTTTCCATGTGCCCCTGGTATCCCTGCCGCCGGAGCAGCCGACGTAAAGCGCGCCTTCCTCTTCCGAGTCGAGGTTCAGGAGCGTGCGGCTTTCAAGGAAATCCGATGCGATGTTGTGAGCACCCGTCAGACCGGTTTCCTCGTCGACCGTGAACAGGAATTCGAGCGGACCGTGCTCGATCGACCGGTCCTCCATGATGGCGAGATTGGTCGCCACGGCTATTCCATTGTCTGCGCCGAGAGTGGTGCCGTTTGCCATCATCACGTTGTCTTTGCGGACAAGTTCGATGGGATCCTTCAGGAAATCGTGCACCTTGTCCTTGTTCTTCTCACACACCATGTCGAGATGACCCTGGAGCGCAACCGAGCGAGCCTGCTGACGGCCGGCCGATGCCGGCTTGCGGACAACGACGTTCCCGAACTTATCGGCCTTTGCCTGCAATCCCTGTTTTTTTGCGGTGGCCAGCACGTACTTAGTCATCGCAGCCTCGTTTTTCGAGCAGCGCGGGATAAGGGAGATTTCGGCGAAATATTTCCAAACCAATTCCGGCTTCAAACCTTCGATCGCTTTAGACATGAAGATATCCCTCGAGTGAGTGACAGACGCAATTTAACGTATCGCAAACCGAATCCGGTTTTACCATGCAATCTAGAATACCACAAATTCACCAAAACCTGCCGGCCGCTGCGGCAGCGGCACAGCAGGCTGACTCCGACTGGCACAAAATTTTCGTCCCCCGGCGCCGGCTCCCGGGCCGGAAGGTTTGTATTTACTTTGGTTGTTTTGTATGTAAATATAACCGCATGATAGATAGATTTATCGGCAGGAAGGTGGCCGCATCCAAGAAAAGCCTGCTGCTTTTAGGCCCGCGCCAAACCGGCAAGTCGACATTGGTTCATAGCCTGAAGCCGGATCTGGAGATCAACCTGTTCCGCGAGTCCGAGTTTCTAGCATTCTCCGCCAACTCCTCCGAACTTGAGCAGCGCGTATCGGCAACGAATCCCACTTCCGTATTCATCGACGAAGTGCAGCGCCTGCCGAGCGTGCTCAACACCGTTCAAGTTCTGGCGGATGAGGCGGCGCGCGAGGGAAGATCGCTCAAGTTTTTCCTGACCGGGTCGAGCGCGCGCAAGCTCAAGCGCGCGCAGGCAAATCTGCTTCCCGGACGGATTCTGCTTTATCATCTCGGGCCCCTCACCGCCGGCGAACTCGGAGATCGCTTCAACGCTCGCCGAGCGATGGAGGTGGGAACGCTGCCCGAGCCTTACCTCGAAGAAGACCGTTCACTTGCCGAGAAGCTCCTCGAAACGTACGCGGGGACCTACCTCAAAGAGGAAATCCAGCTGGAGGCGCTGTCTCGAAAGCTGGAGGGATTTTCGCGTTTTCTAATGGTTGCGGCGGGAGCGGCGGGCGGCGCCCTCGATTTTTCGAAGCTCGCGCAGCAGGCGCGCGTGTCGCGCACGAGCACAGTTCGCTATTTCGAGATCCTCGAAGATACCTTGATCGCCACGCGGCTATTGCCGTATCCCGACGCAAATCAAGCGGACATGGTCAAGCACCCCAGGCTCTATTTTTTTGATTGTGGAGTATTGAACGGCCTTCTGGGAAATTTCTCGGCGTCGGCCGACCGCATCGGCAAGCTGTTCGAGAACCTTGTAGCCAGCCAGTTGCAGGCAGCGGCCGCGGCGCATGATAAAAAGCTCGAGCTCTATACCTTCCATACGCGCGGCGGGCTCGAAATCGATTTCATCGCCCGCCTGAACAATGTGACGTGGGCCATCGAAGCCAAAGCCACCGCCAATGTGCATGACAGCGATGCTAAAGCCCTGGCGGCTGCGCGCCCTTATCTTTCAAAAGGTGTGCACAGCGTCATCGTGATCCCCGAAGGCGCACGGCGTCGTTTGAAAAGCGGCGTGGAAGTCATGCCGCTGTCTGCATTTTTGCGCGAGATCGTGTGAAAAGACGACCCCGATCCTGCATTTAGGACCTTTTTCATATGCATTGTTTGCTATAAATGCCGGGCCGGATTGGTTACAATAGCCCCACGTCTTTGAAAAAGTCTGCTTGCAGCTAAAAGCATGCTCGTCCTCTGACTGGAGGAACGAATGCCTGAGATCGGCAAAACGCTCGCGCATTACGAAATTACATCCCAGCTCGGCAAGGGCGGAATGGGAGAGGTATACCAAGCGAAGGACTTAAAGCTTGGGCGGGATGTTGCGATCAAGGTGCTGCCGAAGGAATTTGCGCAGGACCCCGACCGCGTTGCGCGGTTCCAACGCGAGGCCAAACTGCTCGCGTCTCTGAACCATCCAAACATCGCGGCTATTTATGGCCTGGAAGAATCCGGCGGAACCAATTTCCTTGTCCTCGAACTGGTTGAAGGCGAAACGCTGGCGGATCAAATCAAGCGTGGCCCGATCCCGGTCGAAGAATCCCTGAAGCTGGCTCTGCAGATCGCCGAAGCGCTCGAAGCCGCGCACGAGAAAGGTGTGATCCACAGGGACCTGAAACCGGCAAACATCAAGGTGACTCCCGAAGGCAAAGTGAAGGTGCTGGATTTCGGCCTGGCGAAAGCCTTTGGCGGGGAGCAGGCGGAAACGGTTCTATCGAACTCTCCGACATTGAGCGTGGCTGCCACGCAGCAGGGCGTCATCCTCGGCACTGCCGCCTACATGTCACCCGAGCAAGCCAAGGGCAAGACTGTCGACAAGCGCGCGGATATCTGGGCATTCGGCGCAGTGCTGTTCGAGATGCTGACGGGAAAACCGGCTTTCCCGGGTGATGAGATCAGCGAGATACTGGCCTCGGTTATCAAAGGTGACATTAACCTGGATTTGCTTCCGCCAAACCTCCACCCCAGAGTGCGCGAAGTGCTCACCCGCTGTCTGCAAAAAGAGCAGAAGAAACGATACCGGGATATCGGCGAGGCCGAGTACGAAATTCAGCTGGTGCTGCAGGATCCCGGCGGAGTATTCGTGCAGCCGGCCGGCGCTGTAGAACCGCGGCTGATGTTGCGGCGAATTATCCCGTGGGTCCTCGCCGCAATTGTTTTTTCAACCATTGCCACGGGAGTGGCCGTATGGCACTTGAAGCCATCGCCCCCGCCGCCACCGAAGCGGGTCGTGCGCTTTGATTATGAATTGCCCGAAGGACTCCAATTCAATAGAGACCCGGATGGCGCAGTTCAATACTGGTTTGCAGTCTCGCCCGACGGCAATCAATTTGTATACAGTACAACTCAAGGGCTGTATCTGCGGTCCATGAATACCCAGGGCGCCAGGCACATTGCCGGGACCGATCAAGACTCGATCCACCCTTTCTTCTCTCCTGACGGTCGATGGCTGGGCTATCTTTATCGAACCCAAAAAAAGCTGATGAAGGTTGCCGTCAGCGGAGGTGCGCCCGAAGTGTTGTGCGACGCGGGCGGATTGTACACAACGCCGAGATGGGACTCAGAAGACACGATCCTGTATTCGGATCTGGCGAGAGGCATCATGCGGGTTTCTGCCAGGGGAGGCGCTCCGGAGGTTCTTGTTAAAGGAAGCGGCATAATGAAGGAAGGCCTTCCAATCTACCCCCAAATGCTTCCCGACGGTCAAACCTTGCTGTTCACAAACATCGCCGGCGGCACGGACCTCAACAATTACCAAATAGTGGCTCAGTCGCTCAAATCGGGGTAGCGGCAAATATTGCTCAAGAATGGAGCAGATGCAAGGTATCTCCCTACGGGACATCTTCTTTACCGAGCGAGGAACAGCCTTGTTGCGGTTCCATTCGATCCGGACAAACTCGAGGCGACGGGCGAACAGATGCTCGCAGCGGAGGATATCGGCAACTATTGCGCCTCCGATTCGGGAACACTGATCTACATCCCCCAATCGGCAATTGCGGATTGGGCCTCCTCTTACTCGATTCCGGTATGGGTGAACAGAGAGGGAAAAGAGGAACCTCTTCCCGTCGAATCAAATATTTATGCTTTTTGTAAAATCTCTCCCGACGGTGCCCAGGTGGCTTTCACTGCCGGGCCTGCGGTCAACAGGATGAATCTGTGGGTCTATGACGTGAAGCGTGAAACATCAAGGCGCCTTACGTTTGATTCGAGTTTTGACGCCGCTCCTCTCTGGACTGCGGACAGCAAGAAGCTCATGTACAGCTCCTTTGCCGCCGGAACTATCTGCAGGAAAGGGGCTGACGGCGCGGGTGAGGTTGAACGGCTTGGCCCTGAATGGGAACTCCCACACGTACTCTACCCGTTTTCACAGTCGAAGGATGGGAAAGCCATAGTGCTGTCGGAAGTGTGGCTGTCCCCTTTTCAAGCGGATATCGGAATGATTTCCATGGAGGGTGATCATGCAATAAAATCGCTGCTGCAGGAAAAATCCAACGAGAATTATCCGCAGATTTCACCGGGTGGACAATGGATGGCCTATCAATCGGATAGGTCGGGCCGGTATGAAATTTACGTCTGCTCATTCCCTGATGTGAACAAGGGGAAATATCAAGTGACAACCGGAGGCGGTGACAGCCCGCTATGGTCGCCGGATGGGAAGGAGTTGTTTTATCGCAACGGCGATTCCTATATGGCTGTTGATGTGGAGACAGAACCGCCCCTTAAATACGGAAAACCTGAAGTGCTTTTCAAAGGCGCCTACAGTTCCAACAGCAATCCCCATAATTACACTTTTTGGGATATAAGCCCTATTGACAAACGTTTTTTGATGATAAAGCCCGCTGCGGCAGAAGCGAAATCAAGAGCGGACATTCCTCGCAAAATCAGCATCGTCGTAAACTGGTTCGAAGAACTGAAACAGCGGGTTGCGGCGGGTAAATAGGAAAATGGGAAAATGAAACCAGCGCCAACGATCCAGTGCCCGAAGTGCTCGGCGGAAAATCCGGTTGATAATAAATTCTGTGGATCCTGCGAACAACCGATCAGCACGCCTTCGCAAATGCCCACGATGGACGCTCCTGCAGCGGAAGCTCCGAAGGTTGCGGAAACGCCGCATGTCGCCAGGATAATCTCGTCCGATTCGATCCCGGCGGGAGGATTCACGCCCGGAACAATCCTGGCCGACCGCTACCGCATCATCGGATTGCTTGGGCGCGGCGGTATGGGAGAGGTCTATCGCGCCGATGATCTGAAACTGGGGCATCCCGTGGCGTTGAAGTTCCTTCCGCCCAAACTCGCCGAGGATCCGGTTCGCCGGGAGCGCTTCTTTGCCGAAGTGCGAATCACCCGGCAGCTTTCGCACCCGAATATTTGCCGAGTTTATGACATCCAGGAATTTGAAGGCCGGCATTTTCTCTCGATGGAGTTCATCGATGGCGAAGACCTTGCGTCGCTGCTGAAGCGCATCGGGCATCTGACCAACGAAAAGGCTCTGGACATCGCGCGCCAGCTCGCAGCGGGACTGGCAGCCGCACACGAGCGCGGCGTACTGCACCGCGATCTCAAGCCCGCCAACATCATGCTCGACGGGCACGGGCGCGTTCGCATCACGGATTTCGGTCTGGCTATTGCCGTGGAAGACGAATTCCAGGCAGCGGAGATCGCCGGAACGCCTGCCTACATGGCCCCCGAACAGCTCGCAGGCAAGGGCGCAACGGTCCGCAGCGACATGTACTCGCTGGGACTCGTGCTATACGAGATCTACACCGGTAAGAAGGCCTTCACCGCCACGACGCTCGCCGAATTGCGGCAGCAGAAGGAGACGCATACCCCACGAGCGATATCGGAACTCCGCGAAGGGATGGACCCGGTGATCGAGCGTCTCATCCGGCGCTGCATGGAAAAAGATCCGAATGCGCGTCCCTCGTCTGTGGCGCAACTGGCGCTTGCCCTGCCGGGCGGCGATCCTCTCGCCGCCGCCATCGCAGCGGGCGAAACCCCGTCGCCCGAAATGGTCGCAGCCTCAGGCTTAAAGGAGGGCCTTCGCCCCGCCGCGGCGTGGGCACTTCTCGCAGTCATAATTGTGGGATTGGTAGCAGCCCTGGCGATTAAGGATCGCATTTCCTTGCATCGGCGCATCCCGTTCGAGAAGCCTCCGCAAGCTCTGGTCCAGCGCTCTCACGACATCCTCATGAAGGCGGGATTTTCGGAGAAACCCGCAGACAGCGCTTATGGTTTTATCGAAAATTCCGATCTCCTGCGCTACATCGAGGAATCCGACAAATCGGCGAATCGCTGGAACAAGCTCGACTCCAGGGCAATCCTTTTCTGGTACCGGCAGAGCCCGCGCCAACTTGGCATCTTGGCATTAACGACCGGGAGCACCGCGCCGGACAATCCCGCTTTGCAGTATTCGGGAGAAATTCTGGTCATGCTGGACACCGAAGGGCGTCTGCTATCGTTGCGCAGCGTGCCGCCTCAGAAGCAGAAAAAAACCGAAGCCGTGCCTCTCGATTGGGCTCCGTTCTTCTCCGAGGCAGGTCTCGATATCACGCAATGGAAGGCGGCGGATGCCGAATGGAGTCCGCTCTCCTACGCCGACACCAGATCCGCATGGACAGGTTCGCTTCCAAACTGGCCCGGGACTGCCGTCCGGATTGAAGCGGCGGCTTTTCAAGGCAAACCGGTCAGCTTTGAAATCATAGGTCCCTGGACCCGGGCTGCGCAGATGGAACCGGTTCAACTGCAGGGGCGGCGCCTTATCCAAGTAGTTATCCAACTCATCGCCTATGGACTGGTAATAATAACTGCTATTTTAGGTGGCATTTTCATTGCCCGCAGGAATATCAAACTTGGCCGGGGGGATCGCCGCGGCGCAATGCGGGTGGCGCTTTTTGTGCTGGCTTTATTGGCGTCCATGTGGATTTTAGGCTTGCCTCATGGCTCTTTCACGAATCTTTTGCTGTCTGCGTATGCGGCTGTTTTAATGTGGATTTTCTATATAGCGATTGAGCCTTTCGTACGTCGCCGGTGGCCTCGGATTCTGGTTTCCTGGACGCGTCTCATTTCAGGGAATTGGCGGGATCCTCTGGTTGCGCGCGACATTTTTGTCGGCCTTACCTTCGGGTTTTTTACGAGCTGCTTATCCCTCATTATTAACGCTATCCCGTCTCCATCGTCTTGGGCCGGATTCAACCGGGTCAGCGCAATCGATCTCGGAAGTGTTATAGGAGCTCGCTTCTCTATCCTCACTTTTCTGGGAGAGCTTTGGGAGGGTTTATTCTTAGGGTTGGCTTTTGTCTGTTTTCTGGTGATTATGAGGCTTTTGCTGAGAAATCAAATAGCTGCCATTGCTGCGTGCATCCTGATCTCTTCCATGATATGGATTCCGGGACCTGCGGCAGGCCTGACCATTTCCGCCCTAGTTTACTTTCTGATGTTGCGCTTCGGGCTTTTGGCGGCGACTGTTTCCTCTGTTCCATATGGCCTAATCCTGGCTTCGCCCATGACCCTGCAAGCTTCCGCCTGGTATTCGGGCTACGGCTATCTCGCCCTCGCGATATTTGCCGCGATTGTTCTCTATGCCTTCCGCTATTCGCTCGGCGGCCGCTCCATGCTGGCGGCTTCGCGTCTCGACGAGTGATTAACTAGTTTCTGTCGCGAAACGTAGGTTTTAGTCCCGAAGGGACGGTGCAGCAAAGCC
>JAEAME010000856.1_pt1 | contig 26013 bp, 22 predicted proteins | sample 8958731 | NCBI WGS metagenome assembly JAEAME01 (sample SAMN16933194, study PRJNA681113) | bioreactor sludge metagenome | isolation source: anerobic bioreactor sludge (Control) | place: India:Bengaluru | collected 2018-10-24 | reverse complement strand
CTTCTGCCAAATCCGTGAAAGACAAGGCGGTTGCTGCCATGGAAGCCCTTGGCATTCAGGTTCCTGCAGGGGCCAGGCACACTCAACAACCATCACCACCACCCAAAAAGGACCGTAACTAAGCTATGACCTGCAGAGCACCCTGCCCCGTGGATTAATAAAACATAGGGTGGGGTTATTCTTGGCAAACATAGGCTGTCCTTAAGCATGATGGGCTTGCATGCATATTATATGGTTACGCTTTTCGATCCGATAAATTATGCTTCACAGAAAAGGCCCTCCATCCATATAATAGAAGGAATAATAGAAGACGCCTTTTTTTCAACGATCATATGTCAGGTAGCTGAGAAAAGTCTACCTTTACGGTTTATTCGCAGAAAAAGCTTTGAGCTTATCCTTGAAAAACAGTTCCGACTTTACAATGGAACCGTCTCCGTAACGTATCAGGTATGATTCGCCTGTCATGGATGATTTAGAGGCGCAAATCTCAATAAAATCCTCGGCGGTCTTTACTTTGCTGCCCATCGCTTTGAGCTTAAAACGCAAATGGTTCGAGGCTTTCCGGGCATTATACTCGTGCCCATTCCTGATGAACGCGGCTTCTTGCAGGGCCTCGACGGAGGCAATCAGATACCGAATTTTGGCTGCCTCTAACAAATCATCTGCATAGCCAAGGACAGCCATGAACGAAAAAAACGTTATGACGATTGGCAAAATGATTTTTATGCTGGAATTCTTCAATCTACGGCCCATGCCCAAGATCTATTGTGCGGCTGACTCCGAAAGGGGGTGAGGTTGCCCTGGAGGCGCACCCTTAAGTGGAATAGCCCCCTCTGCGAATCCATACTGCATGGGGCCACTTTCCAATAACATCCACCAGATGTTGTGTGCCTTCCATGTCCTGGTTAGCGGCTCATCTCCTATGGGTGGAATGCTGATAGCTCTTCCAAACATGGGAGCGACGAAAGCGATTGGCTCCATACCATGTTCCTCTAATGATGCAGCCAGTGCATCCACGGCGTCGTGAAATCCATCAAATCCAAGCTGAAAAACCTGGTAATGGGCAGCTATACTGACTGGAGTTCCCAAATCCAGATGGGCCTGGACTGCATCGGAAGGTCCCATATGAATAACACGGCGATATTCCTGGGTCGGATCTCCTGGTTGCGATGGCCGGAAGGGAGAGATTGGAAGGAGAGCCACCCTGATGGGCGAAAAACGGCGGGCGATCTCCCGAAAATGTGGTCCATATCCCGTGTCTCCGGAATAAAGAACGTTCCCTGATGGCCCTGAGATTACAAAACCTCCCCAGAGGGATTTGTTTCTATCCCATAAAGTGCGCCCCGAGAAATGTTGAGCAGGAACCAGGGTGATCGTTATGTTTGAAGTCAAATTGACGGATTGCCACCAGTCAAGTTCTTCAATGTTTGGGATTCCTGACCTCTCCATGATGCTCATGTTCCCGAGAGGCACGACAGCCCTCGGCATTCCTGTTTCTGCAAGGCGTTTTAGGGTTGGAAGGTCAAGATGGTCATAGTGATTGTGTGACACCAGCGCAACATCAATAGGAGGAAGATCTTCGAAGCGTATGCCGGGCTCGTGTTTCCGTTTTGGGCCTACCCATGAAAAGGGGCTGCACCGTTCAGACCATATAGGATCTGTCAAGATGTTTACCCCGTCCATCTGTATGAGGAATGTGCCGTGACCGACAGCCGTAATGAAGAGAGAGCTGTCCGATGCCTGGCTGACAGGGGGCACCCCTGGTAGAAAATCTGTTTGCTTCGGCCACGTAGAGAAATTTGTGCGAAAAACCCATTTCCAGAGCCACCTGAACGCCTGACCAGGAGGAGAAGGCGGGTTTTGCGGGGCATGGGGATTAGAATACCGGGTACCATCGAAGTGGTCCGAAACGAGCGACGATTTTTCTGCATCCAAGTGCGGTTCTGACACCCGTGCAGCGAGGGGCAGGATACACCCAAGCACCAGAGACAGGATAAATACACTCAACGCAGTCTTTTTACGTATCTTCATTTTAACTCCTCGTAAGTGGCAAATTCATCTGTTGCATTTTTCAGGTGCACGCAGAAAAGGTAGTTTAGCATATTTCTCGGGATCATGCCTAGCGTTGCTGGCTGACTTCCTGGGTTATTCCATCGATTATGGCGCGAGGCTTTTAATGGTAGAATTTAGTTTAACCATTGACAATCACTGAAAGAAAATGGAGCGGGCAACGGGGCTCGAACCCGCGGCATCAAGCTTGGGAAGCTTGCACTCTACCAACTGAGTTATGCCCGCCTGTGAATAATATTAAAGGAATTTTGATTTGAAAGCAATATCGATTTTTTACCTATCGCCGATAACCTCTTACCTATCACCTGTTTTTATTAGCTTTTCCTGTTATATCCAAACCGTTCCTCAAAGATTGGTGCAATCAGGTTATCGACGGGGGCGTACTCATCACGTATTAGGATGGAGGGGCGTTTTGTCATGAACTCCTGCATCAGATCATCCGGCACAATGACAGAGGTAGCATGGCCTTGCAGATAACTCTTGACGTGAGCATCGAAGTCTTGTATGTCGAGGCTACCATTCCCGGCTATAACGATGAAAGTGCTTATGCGGGTATTTTCGAAATCTGGGCTCACAGACAGAAGGTAGACATTCTTTTGGCCGAAGACCTCACGTAACGTCCTGATGTAAGAGGGAAGAAAAGCGCCAACCTGGAAATTGTCTATGATGTTTGACATGAGAAGGCCATCGGGCTTCATGATCGATTTGAGCTGTAATGCAAATTCCTTGGTAGTCAAATGATACGGGATTGAGAGGTCATTGTATGCATCAGTGAAGACAAGATCGTACTTTTCCTTGCAATTCATGACATACCAGCGGCCATCCGTGTTGTATGTACTGATCCTTGTGCTGGCAGGCAGGCCGAGGTGTTTGTAAACAATTTTAGTGACTTCAGGGTCAATCTCAACAACATCGATCTGAGCATTCGGATAAAAGATTTCCATATATCGTGGAAAAGTGTAGCCGCCTCCACCGATGGTAAGGCTTTTGAAGCCCTGATCCTTCTTGAATTTCCACTTGAGAACATCCGAGTATATTCTCTCATATTCGTATTCAATATGAAGTGGATCCTCAAGACAGACGTATGAATGTATAAGGTTATCGAGCACCATTGCATGTAGTGGAGTCTTCTGGTCTGAACTTACGGTTGTCAGCAGTTTGATTGCGTAATAGTCGCTTTCCTTATAAAGATAGACATTTTCTCTGAGAGGAATTTTATAGGCATAGGCATAAACGCCCCAGATGCACGGAACTGCTACAATAACAAAGACAGCCAAAGCCTTTTTAGTCTTAAAGAGGGCGCCCAAAAAAAGAGCCAGAAGTATAAGGATTATGCCCATAGCCAAAATAATGCTTCGCGTCCCCATCCACGATATGAGGAAAAAACCCGTTACAAACGTTCCAATGATTGCCCCAAGGGTTGAAACAGCGTAAATCTTGCCGATCACATTCCCGGCATCATCGAGATTCTTAAGGGTGAGACGTACCACGACGGGTGAGATTGTTCCGAGAATACATCCCGGAAGGAAGAAAATCACCGATGTTACGAGGAATATTCTCATCATAAGCGGCATATTGAATCGATGCGAGGCGATCAGGTTGGTAAGCGGAATGATGGTAAGAGCTGAAATGCCCGATAAGAGCAATAGCCAACCAAGTGTCTTTCTTACAGGAAACCTGTCGACGAGCTTTCCTCCTATATACGCTCCTATACTAATGCCTGCAAGGATTACACCTATGATACTGGTCCAGGTGTAAATTGAGACACCGACAAATGGCGCCAGAATACGGCCGGCAACCATCTCAATAACGAGCGTACAGAAACTCGCAATAAACATAATTATATAAGCCTCTAACAAGTTCATTGATAAAAACCTCCGCAATAAAATATGTTATAAGTGGTCAGCTCAAAGGGCAATAGGCGTTACTTTTATACAGTTTTTCTGGGTGCTTATTGCTGATGACTGAATGCTTTCCGGTCATTGATATGGCGACTCTATACTTATAGTATTACGGGTATTTTGTCAAACTTTTTATATGGTAATTTTTATCCCGCTTTATCCTTGAGTTGCAGCAGATAAAAGATATTTGTTATACTAAATGGAGTTATGAAGCTCCTTCTTGTGGAAGACGAAGAAAAGGTTGCCCATTTCATAAGCAAGGGCCTTGAAGAAGAGGGCTATACAATAGATGTTGCTTATGATGGCAAAAGAGGGCTTGAACTCCTGAAGGAGTCAACCTATGATTTGCTATTGCTTGATCTCATGATCCCGGAGATCAGTGGGCTTGACCTCCTTAAGACGATCCGGAGTTGGGGCGACAATACCCCGGTTCTTATTATCACGGCAAAAAGCTCCAAAGAGGATGTTGTAAAAGGCCTTGATACAGGGAGTGATGACTACCTTACCAAACCTTTTTCATTTGATGAATTGCTCGCCCGAATCCGTGCCCTCCTGCGAAGAAGCAAAGTGTCAGATTCCCATATCATAGAGTATAAGGACATTGTCCTGAATCCATACAGCAGAAAACTCCATATTGAAACAAATGAAGTTGAATTGACTGAGAAAGAATTCCTTATCATGGAGTTTATGCTAAAAAATACCGAGAAACCATTGACACGGAAGGAAATTGCAGACTATGTCTGGCAAAACCAGACAGATTCAACCAATATCGTTGATGTATATGTGAATTTCTTAAGAAAGAAGATTGAGTCCGTGACGAATAAGAAGTATATCCATACGGTGAGGGGAACAGGATACGTTTTAAGGGAAGATGATGAAAAAGTTTAATCTCCCGATAAAATGGCGCCTTACCATTTGGTATGGTTTTGTCCTCTCTCTTATTCTTATAACTTTCGCCAGCGGGATATTCATCTATTTCAAAAATAGCCTGCAAGAAAGTATCGATGCAAAAATACGTTCTATAGGTGAAGTTCTGTCTTCATCTATGACAGATGCTCACAATACGAGCGTATTTGGTAATTTTGAGCGATATCTGGAGAATGTACTTGGCAAGAAACCTAAGGGAAAATTTATACAAATTATGGATTCTTCAGGGAGAATCGGCGCGAAAATGAGCGATATCGAAGGTGAAGCCTTGCCTACAAGCTTCAGCGCGCTTGAAAGGGCAATGCAGGGCGAGATTGTCTATGAAACAATTGAAAGAACCAAACCACGCCTGAGAATGATAACCATTCCTATCATGGAGAACAAGAAAGTAACCAGCGTAGTCCAGGTTGGAACATCTCTGGAGGACTTTGATGAGACAATAAAAAAGCTCCTGCTTATTATGATCATCAGCATACCATCTTCAATCTGTGTAACAATTGTTGTCGGTTACTTTATGGCAAAGAAAGCCCTGAAACCGGTGGACCAGATCAGAAGGGCAGCTATAAAAATATCGTCGAGCAACCTTGATGAGAGGATAGATATTGGTGGAAGAAAAGACGAACTTGGTCGCCTTGCAGAGACGTTCAATGCTATGATCGGAAGGCTGAAGGACGCATTCCAGAGGATAAATCAGTTCAGCATTGATGTTTCTCATGAATTAAAAACCCCCCTTACTATATTGAAAGGAGAAACAGAGGTGGCTCTTCGCAAAGAAAGGGAGAAACACGACTATCAGATACTCCTCATGAGCAATCTCGAAGAGATAGATAGGATGTCGTGTATCATTGATGACCTGCTTCTTCTCTCCAAGGCTGACATGAAAGAAATTAAACTCAACGTCGAAGAGGTTGCCCTGCGGGATCTTATTATGGACGTATGCATGGACATGAAAGTGGTTGCCGATAAGAAAAACGTTGAGTTAGAGGCAAGTGAGCTGGAAGATATACGGTTAAAAGGTGACGAGCTAAAACTGCGGAGGATGCTTCTCAACATCGTCGAGAATGGAATTAAATACTCACAGGTTGGAGGCAAAGTCAGTGTTTCGTCGTGTCAAAATAACGGTTATGTAAAAATCGATGTGAAAGACAATGGCATAGGTATATCTGAAGAGGACATTAAGTATATCTTTGACAGGTTTTACAGGGCGGATCGATCAAGAAAAAGAGAGAGTGGCAGTGGGCTTGGACTTTCTATTAGTCGTTGGATTGCCGAGGCCCATCAAGGCAGTATTGAAGTGATAAGCCAACCAGCCCAGGGAAGCATGTTTACAATAAAATTGCCTATATAGTTTGGAGGAGTCTATGAAAAACAAAAGATGGTTTCTTGCTATTTTTGTACTCATTATTATTGCGAGCGCTTTTGGATACCTAAGGGAGAAAGTGACCACAGGGGATACGTGGTTTGACGCAAATCAGGCGAATGTAAAAAATGTTGTTTTTGATAAGGGACTTCCAAGTCTTAGCAGTCTTGTGAAATCAGTCAAACCATCGGTAGTTAACATTAGCACAACAAGTGTGATAAAGGGACCAAACATGCATGACAGATTCTTTGGTCAGCAGAATCCTTTCAAGGATTTCTTTGGTGAGGAATTCTTTGAGAAGTTTTTTAATGATTCTCAAAGGAGGGAGTTCAAGCAAAGGAGCCTCGGGTCCGGATGTATCATTGACAGGCAGGGATACATTATAACGAACAATCATGTTGTTGAGAAAGCTCAAACCATAAAAGTGAAACTGATTGATGGAAAGGAATATGACGCAACAATTGTGGGAAGAGATCCAAAGACTGACCTGGCACTGATTAAAATTGATGCAAAAAACAATCTTCCTGCTGCAAGTTTTGGTGATTCAGATACCCTGGAGATAGGAGACTGGGTTGTTGCCATTGGTAATCCATTTGGCCTTGAGACTACTGTAACTGCTGGAATTGTTAGCGCAAAAGGCAGGGTTATTGGTGCGGGGCCTTATGATGATTTTATTCAGACTGATGCATCTATTAATCCTGGAAACAGTGGTGGACCTCTTTTCAATCTGAAAGGAGAAGTTGTAGGAATCAACACTGCCATTGTCTCTGGAGGTCAAGGGATTGGTTTTGCTATTCCCATTAATATGGCAAAAGAGCTTCTTCCACAACTGAAGAGCAAAGGAAAGGTAACACGAGGATGGCTGGGAGTAGTTATCCAGAAAATAACACCTGAAATAGCGAAAACGTTTGGGGTGAAAGAATCAGAAGGCGCTCTTGTCTCTGACGTTACAGAAGGAGGGCCGGCAGAAAAAGCTGGGATCAAAAGAGGCGATGTGATCGTGTCATTTAACGGGAAAGACGTTAAGGAAGTAGACACTCTTCCAAAGCTTGTTGGTGCAACTGAAGTAGGCAAAAAAGCCAAGGTTGGAATCATTAGGGACGGGAAGCCTCTGGTTGTGGAAGTGATTATCGATGAACTCAAGGATGAAAAACTTCAGGCTTCGAAAAAGCCAGAAGTAGAGAAAGATTTTGGCCTCGTCGTGCAAAATATAACCCCTGAAATAGCTAAACATCTCAACATAAAAGATAAGCGAGGCGTTATCGTCACGGACATCCAGCCAGGGAGTCCGGCACAGGATGGTGATATAAAATCTGGAGATATTATTAAAGAAATTAACAGAAAGCCGATAAAGAATATAGAAGATTTTAAGGAGGCCATGAAAAACGTGAATATCAAAGAAGGCATTGTGCTCCTTATACAGAGGGAAAGCACAACTTTCTATGTGGTTCTCCGGGGATAGAAGGGTTGGTGATAATTGTCATTTGTCATGCATAGGGACTATGATAGAAAGTTATTCTGCGATGTTAAAACGAGACAGCATTCAGTGCTTTTTTCTTCCAAACTTTTTTTTGATAGGGTAAGATAGGATTATGCCGCTATACGAATGGCAGGGTAAAACTGGCAGAGGGGACGCACGAAGCGGGACACTGAAGGCTGACTCTGAGGCATTATTGCGGGCCACGCTTCGCAAAGAGGGAGTAATAGTAACCAAAGTATCAGAGAAAAAGAGTATAGATCAAACCGAAAGATATAATCCAAAAAAGAAGATCAAGCCCCTAGCCGTAGTTCTTTTTACCAGGCAACTGTCAACAATGATCACATCCGGCTTGCCTCTTGTCCAATCACTTGAAATCCTGTCTAATCAGATAGAAGATAAAAATCTGCGAGGTATTGTAAGAGAGATAAAGGCAAAAATAGAGGGTGGTTCGCGATTTGCAGACGCTTTGAAGGATTATCCCAAATGTTTTGATGAGCTGTACGTAAACCTCGTGGTAGCAGGCGAAGAGGGCGGTATGCTCGATACTGTTCTCAATAGACTCGCAATATACATGGAGAAAATCGAAAAGCTGAAAAAAAAGATAAAGTCAGCCATGATTTATCCAATCAGTATTATTGTTGTTGCCATCGGCGTTGTCATGGTGTTGCTCATTTTTGTTATACCAGTATTCGAAGGCATGTTTAAAGATATGGGTGCGGAACTTCCCCTTCCCACCCAGATTGTCATTAATATCAGCAAATTCGTTAAATCTTATATCATTTACATGGTTGTTGCGCTTGGCATAGGAGTTTTCCTATTTCGGAGATATTACAGAACCGAAGGTGGGCGCAGGACCATAGACAGGTTGGTCCTCAAAGTCCCTGTTTTTGGCGTTTTAGCCCTGAAGGCATCTGTTGCGCGAGTTACCAGGACTCTCTCTACCCTCCTTTCCAGCGGCGTGGCTATTCTCGAAAGCCTTGTAATTGTAGCACGGGTCGCAAAAAACAAAATTGTTGAAGATGCCCTTATTGTTGCCCGGACGAAGATCAGCGAAGGCAAGAGCATGTCTGAACCTCTGCAGGATAGTGGCATATTCCCCCCCATGGTTGTTCAGATGGTTCAGGTGGGCGAATCAACAGGCGCGCTCGATAATATGTTGAATAAGATTGCGGACTTTTATGAAGAAGATGTTGACAACCTCGTTACCAACCTTACATCGCTTATGGAACCGCTAATCATGATGTTTCTCGGTGTTATACTTGGCGGCCTTATCATTGCCATGTATTTACCCATCTTTAAGCTCGGACAGGCAGTAGGGTAACAAGAATTCAGTTCTTAGTTCCGAGTTAAGAGTTTTCATTTAAAACCCAAAGATATACGCCAAAGAGACGAGTGCCAGGTTAGTGTCATTTGAAAGCAACTTCTAGGCCGAGATCACGAATCATCTCTCTGTCGTGAATTGTTTCCCTTCCGAGCGTGGTAAGATAATTCCCCGTCATAAGAGAGTTACACCCTGCAACGATCCCAATAGGTAATAACTGACGGAGGTTTTTCTCCTTGCCTCCACAAAGCCTAATGTCTTTGTCGGGCAAAATAAAACGGTATATGGCAACTGTCAAAAGGATTTCAATTGGAGGGAGAGAGAAATTTTTTTCTAAAGGCGTACCGGGAATGGGGTTGAGGATATTGATCGGCACGGAATCTACACCTATTTCTTTCAAGGTCATGGCCATTTCAATGCGATGATTCATAGTCTCTCCGAGACCAATAATCCCCCCGCAACAAACAGAAAGCCCAGCCCTTTTTGCGGCCTTGTTTGTTTCTATATCATCCTGATAGTCATGGGTGGAGCATATATTGTCGAAGTAGCTTCGTGAGGTTTCGAGATTATGGTGGTATCTGTAAAGTCCTGCATTTTTCAGCGCCAAAGCTTCTTCGTAGGTCAACATACCCAGGGAGCCGCACGACTTGATACCGAGTTCATTAATACCTTTTATGGCTTCATAAATCTCATTCCACTCTTTCTTGTTTCCTATCGATGTTCCGCTTGTTACGATACTAAAAAAATGTGCACCCCATTCCTTTGCCTCCTGTGCTCTTTTTATTATTTCCGATGCAGACAAAAGTGAGTATACAGGGGCATCTGTCTGATAATGGGCTGATTGGGCGCAGAACCTGCAGTTCTCCGGGCATATCCCTGATTTTGCATTAATTATGCAGCAGAGATTGATCTTTTTGTCTTTGAAATGTTCTCGAATTTCTGATCCATAGGCAAATACCATGAAAGGATGATCCTTCCCGATCTCATAGAGGGATTTTGCGTCATCCTCTGAAATTCCTTTCCGGTTAATCGCTTTCGCAGCCAACTCTTTTATCTTTGAATCCATCTCAATCCTCCAAAAAACTTGCCGTTCAAGGGTTGTGCAATGATGTTTGGGAATATGTCTTTAGCGTTGAACCTAAAATCCTATTCACTTTTAATTCTTAGTATTCACTGATCCGATCAATTTCTTCCTTCCATAACGAAATTATATGCAGCGCATTGTGCACAACCTTTTCTTTTTCTCTTTTCCGGTAATTTTTTACCAGACCGAAGTTGATATTCATGGGCTGAAAATTGTCGCTTGGTGTAGTTATATAGTTGAGCAGAGCACCGACACAGGTATCTCCAGGTGGCGGTAAAAACGCCCTGTTCATGGCGTTCACGTGTACTGAAATTCCTGCGATAAGACCCATTGCCGCAGATTCAACATAGCCCTCAACGCCTGTTATCTGCCCGGCGAAAAATGTCCGCTCTAAACCCTTGAGGCGGAGAGTATTATCAAGGAGGACAGGCGAATTAATATAGGTATTACGGTGTATGCTCCCATGCCTCAGAAATATGGCATTGTGTAATGCGGGGACCATCCTGAAAACCCTTTCCTGTTCCGTGTACGTAAGCTTTGTCTGAAAACCCACGATGTTATACATCGTTCCGGATGTGTTTTCCCTGCGTAGCTGTAAAACGGCATATGGCTCCTTGCCTTTTTTTGTATTCTTGAGTCCTACCGGTTTCATTGGCCCGTAAACAAGGGTCTGGCGACCTCTTGCTGCCATAATCTCAATGGGCAGGCATCCTTCAAAGAACGATGTCTTCTCAAAAATATGCAAGTCTACTGTTTCGGCTCCTATAAGTGCTTCATAGAATACATCATACTCTTCTCTGGTCATGGGGCAGTTCAAGTAATCATCGCTTTCTTCATGGTATCTTGATCCAAAAAAGGCTTTATCCAAATCGATTGTGCCGCCATCAACAATCGGCGAGATAGCATCAAAAAAGAAAAGATTGTCCGCTCCGGTAATCTGACCCAATTTTTCTGTAAGGGCATTACTTGTAAGTGGACCTGTGGCAATAATGACTGCACCATCATCGGGGATATCCTCAACTTCTTGCCTAATAACGTTAATGCATGGATTTGCCTCAATTTCTTCAGTTATTGTTTTTGCAAATATCTCCCTGTCAACAACGAGGGCTTTTCCTCCCGGGATGACCGCTTTATCCGCTTTATTCATGACTAGTGACCCTAATCTTCTAAGCTCCTCTTTGAGAAGGCCATGAGCATTGGTAAGCTCACGGGATTTGAGCGAATTACTGCAGACAAGTTCCGAGAGAAAAGGGGTCTTATGAGCCGGGGTGTATCTGGTGGGTCTCATCTCAAAAAGATTAACCCTGTGATGCCTTGTGGCGAGCTGGTACGCGGCTTCTACGCCGGCCAGTCCTCCACCGATTATTGTAATATCCATCCACAATCCTTGCGAAGACAACGGGTTTTTTTTCTGAAAGAAAAAAGGGTAGGTGCACCACAAGCCGGGCATGGGCCTTCAACAGGCTCTGTATTGGTAGCAAATGTGCAGCCTGGATATTTGGAACAGCTTATGAATTTCTTTTTTTTCTTTGAAATTCTTTCAACGAGTTTTCCGGTACAACCTTCCTCCGGGCACTGGAAACCAATGTTGAAAGGCTCGGTATATTTACATTCGGGGTAGTTGCTGCATGCGAGAAACCTGCCGAATCTGCCTCTCTTTTCAATAAGATTGCCACCGCATTTTTGACAGACGCCCTTAATCTCAGCCTCAACAACCTTTATGGTCCCGTCGTCCTCAACTCTTACGTTCTTCTTGTTTTTACAGGCTGGCTTACCGCTACAGACCAAATATTCACCATTTTTCCCCCACCGAAGAAGCATTGTTTTTCCGCACTTATCGCAGACAATATCTGTCTCTTTCTCTTCCTTCTTCAGGCTTTTCATACCCTCCTGAGCTGCTGAAAGGTCTTTCTCGAAAAGCTCGTAGAACCGTTCAAGGGATTGTATCCAGCCTTTTTTACCATCTTCAATAAGGTCTAGCCTGTCTTCCATTTTTGCAGTGAAATCAATGTCAAGGATGAGAGGAAAGAACTCCTTCAGAAGCTTGTTTACCGTTCTGCCAAGAGGTGTTGGAAAAAGCCTCCCCTTTTCTTTCTTCACATAGCTTCTTTCCTGGACAGTGCTTACTATCGTGGCGAACGTTGATGGCCTCCCAATACCTTTGGTTTCGAGCGACTTTATGAGGGAAGCTTCAGAATATCTTGGTGGAGGCATAGTAAAACGCTGGTTCAGAATTGTATCTTTCAAAACAACCTTTTCCCCCTGTTTCATATCGGGAAGGAAGGTGCCCTCTTCCTCATCTTCATTTTCCTCTTCATAGATCTTGGTAAACCCGTCAAAGATGATTTCCGATCCTCGTGCAACAAAGGTGTACTCGCCACCCTGAATATCGACGGTTTTTGTCTTTATTTTTTCCTGGGCCATCTGGGAGGCAAGAAATCTTTTCCATATAAGTTCGTAGAGGGCCAGAAGATCCTTTTCGACATATGGTTTAATCTTGTCCGGGCTCAGTTCAACATAGGTTGGCCTGATCGCCTCATGGGCATCCTGGGCGGTTTTTCTGTTTCGAAAAAAATGAGGTATTTTAGGAAGATAGGGTTTTCCGAAATTGTCCCCGATAAATTTTCTGGCATCCTTGACGGCATCGTTTGAGACACGAACTGAATCTGTTCTCATGTATGTGATAAGTCCGGTAACTCCCTCTTCGCCAATATCAACTCCTTCGTAAAGTTTCTGCGCTAACATCATTGTCCTCTTGGGAGAGAACTTGAGCTTTCTTGACGCCTCCTGTTGCAGTCTGCTCGTAATAAACGGGGGCTGAGGATATACGTGCTTGTCCTTGATCTCGATTTCGCTTATGAGAAGGGTTCTGCCTTCAATCTCCTTTTTGATGGCTTCTGCATCTTCTTTAGAGGCAATCCTGATTTTCTCTTCACCTTTCTTCTCCAAGGTTGCCTTAAAAGTTTCGCCAGATTCGAGTTTAAGTTCAACATCTATGACCCAATACTCCTCTTTGACGAAAGCCTCAATCTCTTCTTCTCTGTCACACACAAGACGCAAGGCTACTGACTGTACCCTGCCGGCGGAAAGTCCATAACTAACTTTTTCCCACAATAGCGGGCTGATCTTATACCCTACAAGTCTGTCTACAATTCTTCTTGCCTTTTGCGCATCGTACTTTGACTCATCTAAGGTGGTCGGGTTTTTCAATGCTTCGAGCACGCCTTTCTTTGTGATTTCATGAAAGAGGACCCTTTTTACCTCTTTTTTCTTGCCAACAACATCGGCAACATGAAAGGCAATTGCTTCACCTTCACGATCGGGGTCAGATCCGATGAGGATTTTCTCTGCATCCTTTCCAACTTTTTTCAGCTCTTCCACTACCTTTGTCTTCCCCTTCACTGTCAGGAACTGGGGGGCGAACCCTTTTTCAATATCTACACCAAGTTTGCTTTTTGGCAGATCCTTTATGTGTCCGTAGGTTGCTTTTATCACATAATCCTTGCCAAGAAATTTGGACAGAGTCTTCATCTTTGTTGGCGACTCAACCACTAATAATGATTTACCCATTATGTGCTCCCATTTTTTTAGCTTTCAGCTGTTTGCCATTAGCTATGAGATAATTTACGATCTTAAATAAAACCCTCCTGGCATCCCTTTAATGGCTTCCTTGAGTTCAAGGTTTGTGAGAATAGCCATCACATGCCTTGTTTCCATGCCGCTTTTTTCAATTACCTCGTCAATATGTATCTTAACAGGTCCAATAATTTCATAAATATAACGTTCATCGTTGTCCAAATCAACCTGCTTGTCTTTTTTTAATGTTAAGTCAGGAAAACATGTTGTGATAATATCTTCTATGCCATCAATCAGTTTAGCGCCCTGTTTGATTAATGAATTAGCACCTTTGTAGCCTTCATCAAAAATGCTTCCCGGCACTGCCATAACTTCCCTGCCATATTCAACGCCGAGTCGTGCAGTTATAAGGGAACCACTTCTTTGAGAGGCTTCTACGACAAGTACGCCTCTTGATAGACCCGCAATGATTCTGTTTCTCTTAGGGAAGTGGTGCGGCAATGGTGGCTCTCCCAAGGTATACTCAGTGAGGATACACCCATCCTGCACGACTTTTTTAAAAAGAGTTCTATTCTCTGCAGGGTAGCAGATGTCAACTCCGCATCCAAGTACACCGATGGTCTTACCTTTTTCTTTGAGAGCGCCTCTGTGTGCCGCAGCATCTACTCCGCGTGCGAGACCGCTTATAACGGTTATTCCGGCTGACGAGAGGGTCTGGGCAATTTTCTCTGCCATATGTATACTCTCCAAGGATGCCTTACGAGAGCCAACAATAGCAATCGTGTTTTCTCCGATCTTCAGCCCACCTTTTTTATACATGACAAGGGGTGCGTCGGGAATGTTACGGAGCAGCTCCGGATATTCTGCATCTTTGATTGTTACTACCTCAACCCCCATATCATTGAATTTTCTCATATCCCGTTCTATATCTTTCCACCCCTTAAAAGCAATCATTTTTTTATATACTCTGTCATCACCGAACCTTACTTTTCCGGCAAAAACGCATTCAAGGTCCTCCTGAGTCTCAATAAGCCTGCGTTTTACGATGAAGTCTATTCCTTTTAACTTTTGAAGGGCAACGATAGCTATTTTGTTATCCATGGTTTGATACCGAGTCTCTCTAGCGTCTCGATTTTCACATTTCCCTCATCGTTCCAGCCACGCAGTTGAAAATATTCCCTGATCATACCCTCTACTTTTTGCCTGTCGAGTGGTTCCCGTGTTCCGCCAACATAGTCAACCTTTTCTGTATAAAATCGTTCAGGAAAGCAATAATCTTGTAAGCTCTGGCCTTGCTCCTGATTAAAGAGATGCTGAAGGGTGATTATTCGTTCTGCGGCCGTGAGAAGGCTATCCTCATCTGCAGTGCAATCATAGAGAGCATCAAACGCCTCGGCCATGAGAGCAGGGCCTATTGTTCTCAGAACGGGTGGCCGAATACACAAACCCATTGAGTTTAAGAGCACCACCAGTTCTTCTGAATATTTTGTCATCGCGGGTATATAGGTTTTTTTTAATTGAATGTTCAAAACATTCTTTTTGACAGATTGAGGTATGTCAACACGTTCAAGCTCCTCGGGACTCAGCGAAAGTGGTTCGTAGTCATAACTTCTTGCAAAATCTCTAAGATCGTCAGCGGGGGTTCTGATGCGGAGGTGGTCTCCGCCACGGGTATTGATAAGATAACCGAGCATCCATGTGTCAAATCTTCCCCGTGGGTCTCGGACTGGCATTTCGAGGCCTTTTATCTCACATGCAAAAGGAGTCGAATCAGGAAAGCGTTGTTTTGCTTTTTGTATGCCTTCACCAAAGTCCTCCCCGATGCCTTCCCTCGTGCCAATCATGGAAATAAGCCGGCCGATGCTTTGAAAATCGCCAAACTTTGGATCAAATCCAATCTCAGAGTGTTTAATCATACCTTTCTCATAGAGTTCAATGATAAATGCAACAACAGCAGAAGTGGAGATGACATCCATGCCAAAGCGGTTACAGAGTTCCACACAGAAAAAAATCTCCGGTACTTCAGTAAGGTTGAGCCGTGCTCCCATTTCAAGGACATAGGTTACTTCAAGGCCATGGGTTTCTAACCCCGCAAATGGTCCGTCAGCGACTTTTGACCAGTGGAGACAACCTATGGGGCAGGAGATGCACGCAAAATCCTTTACCTTGAAATGCTCCTCAAATGCTTTTCTTCCCCTTGTTTTTTCCCAATTCTCGAACGATCCCTTTCGGTAATTAAGACCGGGAAGGATGCCAAGTTTGTTATAAACGTCTGAGACAACCATGGAACCGTAACGCCTGGTATATCCAAAAGAATCAGAAGACATAATCCGATCCTTTAGCTTTTTCGCAACATTCATGAAGCGTTTCCTGTCCGGCACTACAATTTCGGCATTACCCTTGAAACAGATGGCTTTAATGCGCTTGCTTCCCATAACGGCCCCAAGGCCTGTTCTGCCGAAGGAATGATAGTAGCTATTCTGGATAGAGGCAAACCGTACGCCCTTTTCTCCCGCCGGTCCTATAGAAGCTATCTCAGTCCTCTTTCCTTCTCTCGCTTTCAGCATATCTACTGTTTCAAAGGTGTCTTTTCCCCACATATCGTGAGCATCTTTAAAATGTACTCCCTTTTCATCAATTATGAGATAGAGCGGTCTTGATGATTTTCCCTTGATCCAGATACAGTCTATGTTACATAATTTTATCGCAGCCCCTATGCCGCCCCCGGAATTTGATGTACCAAAATATCCTGTTGGCGACAGCGCTGTTGCTTCGCATCGGGATGCAGTGGGGATTGTTGTGCCTGCAAGGGCACCGCATGAAATGAAAAGATGATTCTTGCTGTCGAATGGATTGATGGCTCTTTCTGTGTTTTTATAGAGGAGGTACGTATTCAGGCCAACTCCACCCAGATATTTAGCCCGCAAACTATCATCTTCCATGTAGGAGAAGCTTTCTTTGTCCAGATCAATTATCAGGATTCTCATCTTCCCACCTGAGCACATCATACGCACAAGCTCTGATACATTCGCCGCAGGATTTGCATCCATCATTTATAGACACTTCAAAACGGGCAGTGCGGTCGTCCCTCATTATCTTTATAAAAGACTTTTCAGGATTGAAAACACCAAAATTGAAAAGAGAACACGATAATACGCAGAGTGAGCATCCTGCGCAACGATCATCGTTTCTTTTTATCTTTCGTTTCCTTTTCTCCATACTTGAATCTTTGAAGGTAATAAGAACTTATGGCGAAGATTTCGTTTGCAAGGACACTCCTTGAGTCGGAGTCTTTCCACCATTTGTCTCTCTTGAAAAAAGTAACCTCGACAGGTCTTATGAGATAAACTGTGCTTGCATCCGCCTTAGAAGAGTTGTACATGAGATGGAAACGACGGGAGGCATATCCAGGAACAATAATGATTACCTTTCTCAATCCTTGCCTTTCGATCTGTTCTTTTATTCTTTGTGCTTTTATCAGCCCCTCACCAGAGGTAACAATTTTTCTTATTCCTTCATCTTTTACGTTTCTTGTTTTTGCCATCTTGTTGACCAATTCCACGATGCTTGTCCCAAGGATGATATCATCCTCAACAAGTATGAACCTCCCATTGCCGGCAGAGTAATCCCGAAAAGACTCCATATAAAGTTCGCCATTTCTGTCTTCCGGAAATCGTGGCACAAGGATAGCGTCTGAAGTAAATATCCTGTCTTCATAATGGAATTGGTTTCCTATGATTCGAAGCGTAATCGGATGCATTAATGCACCAGTAAATATCATAATGATAATGAGAACGACTATGAGACAACCACAACCTGCTATTCCCCTATGATTCATATTCCCCCCTTAACTACCCGTGAACCTGCGATAATGTCATGAATCATACGGCCCTCAAAAAAAAGTGCCATAACCAGACTGATAAACCAGAATGAAAGAGATAGCAGGTAGAATATGCTTCTTATAAAAGCCCTGAAGGCAGTCAATCCTGAGCCGTCAGGTCGCACAACTTTTAATTTGAACACGTGTTTTCCAACAGTTACGCCATCATCCATTGTTAAATAAGTAAAGTAGAAGATGAAGGTCAGGAATGAACCACACACAAAGAAAAAAGTAAGCAAAAAAGTCTGGGTGGTAATAAAAGATTCAGCAGACAGCAAATAACCTCCAACGATTGCGATAAACAACAAACACATGAAGAAAGAAAGCACAAGGACATCAATGACAAAAGCAAAAAGCCTCAGGAAAATTGATGCCGTTCTCATCTTTTACTATATTCGTAAAGGATTATTGAGAGTATCACCAATGGTGTTGTTTCTGCTCTGAATATACTTTCCCCTAGGGTGCACGAGATAAAGCCGTTCTCGGTTAGCCATGCGATCTCGGACTCCTCTAAGCCACCTTCCGGGCCTATCACAATGCATATACCATTTTCTCTCTGAGAAGATATGACATCTTTGACGGATGTTTTCTTTTCTTTCTCGTAGAGGACCCATTTGTTTTGTACGCCATCTATGTGGGAGAGTATTCCTCGAAGCGGAGTGGGTTGAACAATATCTGGGACTGTAAACCGTCCTGATTGCCTGGATGCCTCAATGGCCAGCTTTTTCCACCTCTCGGTCTTTTCCTTCTTCTTGTCTTCAACTTTAACTATCGTTCTTTGAAAGATAGTTGGCAGTATTTGTTCTACGCCAAGTTCAGTAGCTTTTTCTACAAGCCAATCCATATGAGGTCCCTTAATGGGGCTTACGCAGAGCGTGACCTTGGGTCTCTTATCTTCGGGCCGATGAATGACATCCAGTATTTGGACGAATAATTCTTTGTTCTTGACGCTGTTTATGGTGCATCTGTATAAGTAGCCCTTTCCATCGATGAGGTCAATCCGGTCACCGATGTTCTTTCTCAAAACGCTGGCGATGTATTTTTGCATTGGTCCGGTAATGAGCACGAGGTTGTTTTTTATTTTGAGCTTGTCAACGAAGACCCTTCTAATCTCCATAGATACCGTCCGGGATTTTGTAGAACCGAGATTCATAAAGCCTATGATAGGTAGTCCATAGCTCGTCTTCCATGTTTTCTTTCATGTGTTCCCTTACACCCATAACCTTAGCATCAAGGTTGTCGATATAATGCACTATCAGGGCTTCAACGGCCATGGGTTTTCTCGGCGAGCCCCACTCCTCTATCCCATGATGGCTAATAATAATGTGTTTGAGGATGTCGCTGATCTGGGGAGGGAAATCCTTTATTTTTTTTGCCAATGATTCGAAGATTACAACGCCCAAAGTAATATGACCGAGAAGTCTGCCTTTGTCTGAGTAACGAAAGGTTCCCTTAATCTCCATCTCATCGATTTTCCCGATGTCGTGAAGAAGGCTGCCCGCAATGACAACGTCCAGGTTGCCGCCGCAAAATTTTACGACCTCTCTTGCCATCTGGGCAACGTTGACTGAGTGTTCAAGGAGCCCTCCAAGGTAAATATGATGAACTCCTATGGAAGCAGGATATGAGAAGAACTTCTCGGCGATCCCGGTTTCTTCTGTGAAGACAGAAAAGAGGGACCTGATATGTGGTGATTGAATACTCTTTACGAGGTCCACGAATTCTTGGCGCACTATTTTGTTATCTTGTTGTCCCTCGGGGAGAAACGCTTTCATCTCATCCAAAGTAAGGGTTTCTTCAATTCTTTTAATATCTGCGATGTTCAGTTGGGGCTTCTCCTGGTAGAGGCGACTTTTCGATCTTACGTAGACAAGGTCATTTTTGTCAAACATATCCTGGAATTCATCCACCCGTTCCCAGATCTTACCCTCAATGATCCCTGTTGCGTCCCTCAGCCCGATGCTCATGTATTTCGTGTTGTTCTTTGTTGAGAAGACCCCTTTTTTAATAACGACGAAGAGGTCATTGACGTCCATGTGTTCTTTTGTAATGTCTTTGACAAAGATAGCTTTTTTCACCGGGAATTTCCGAAATGTTCGTAGCCTTTTACGGGGACCTCGTAGGTCTTTCCTCGGGACAGGACTTTAACACCTTTCCCTTCTATGACCTCACCAATAATGCTGATAGGGTAACCCTGAGCAATGATCTGTTGAATCTTTTCCGATTTATTTTTCGAAACAGTAAAGAGAAGCTGATAATCTTCTCCGCCGGAGAGGGCAAGAATTTCCTTATTTTCTTTTCGGAGAAGGGGAGGGATCGGCAATTTTTCAAGGTGTAGTACTGCACCCTTTCTGCTCTCTACCATCATTCTTCCGAGGTCAATAAGAAGGCCATCACTTATGTCCATCATCGCCTTTGTTATATCATGTTTCACTATTTCTTTCCATACAGGGTAAGGAGGCCTGGGACTTGCGTAGCGCTTAACAAAACGTGACATGCCCCTGGTAGATCTTCCTTCCAGGAGGAGATGAAGCCCGTATGCACTCTCCCCGAGGGGGCCGGTAACAGCTACCAAATCACCTTCTCTGGCCTTGTCTCTCCCGAGATAGGTTTTTGTAACGAGCCTTCCAATCATGGATACATCAATAAAGAAATCATTTTTAGATTCTGTTGTGTCACCACCTATCATTACCGCACCGAACTCCCTCGCTGCTTGCCTCATACCTCGATAGAGGCGGGTAATATCTTTTGACCTGAGGGCGGATGTGATCCCAATGGTGACGAGAAAATAGAGGGGGATAGCGCCCATGGAAAGTATGTCCGAGATATTCACATAAACCGATTTTTTTCCCACATCGTAAGGGTCCACAAACGAGAACTTAAAGTGCACATGCTCAACCATAGCGTCCTGCACAAGAACGTACGGCCCTTGAGACAACTTCATTACTGCCCCATCATCGCCTATTCCGCGGAGGATGCTGCTCGATTTATCCTCAAACTTTTTAATCTTGCCGATAAGTTTATTTTCCGATATCTCCATCGTTATCTCTTTGTTTTTAGCTGGAAGCCAGTTAGCTCTCAGCTATTATTTTACAGCTACGAGCTTTCTTTCCCTTTAACCTTTCTCACCTTGTCCATGAATGCCAGGAGTTTCTGTTCGTACCCACGGTTCCTTGGAAAGTAATAACGTTTGTCTTTCATTTCGGGCGGGAAGTATTCCTGAGAGACAAGGCCATCCTTAAAATTATGAGGGTATAGATAAGCCTCGCCATAACCGAGTTCTTTCATAAGCTTTGTCGGTGCATTGCGAATATGCAGGGGAACAGGATACTCCGGAAGCTCCCGTGCGTCAGAACTTGCTCGGCCATATGCCACATAGATGGCGTTGCTCTTTTCGCAGAGAGAAAGATAGACACAAGCCTGGGCAAGAGCCAGGTAGCCTTCTGGAGGGCCGATGAAATTGAAGGCCTCCATGGCAGCCATGGTTACTATAAGTGCCTGTGGGTCGGCATTCCCTACGTCTTCTGAAGCAAAACGTACCATCCTCCGAAGGATAAACAGCGGATCTTCACCGCCTTCGATCATGCGTGCAAGCCAGTATAGCGACGCATCGGCGTCTGACCCCCGCATGCTCTTGTGAAGGGCGCTAATGAGATCATAGTGCATTTCGCCTTTTTTGTCATACACAGCAACATTTCTTTGATAGGCCTCCCGAAGAACAGCGCGATCGATAATTGATTCCCTGCTATCTTCTTCCTTAACCATTGTAAAGCACACTTCCAGGAGGTTAAGGGCCTTGCGGGCATCACCATTCGCAAGAAGGGCAAGTTCTTCTATGGTTGCATCATCGATATTCAGAGACGCATTTTTTAGCTCGTTGTCCTCGTTGAGTGCCCGCTTGAGTATGGTGACAAGGTCTTTCTGTTGAAGGGCTTTTAGGGTAAGCACTTTCATTCGCGAGAGAAGAGGGGAGATGATTTCGAATGAAGGGTTTTCTGTCGTGGCGCCGATGAGGATGATAGTGCCGTTTTCAGCGTGGGGGAGGAATGTATCCTGCTGAAGCTTATTGAACCGGTGAAACTCGTCTATAAAGAGGATGATTTTCTGGTGCTTCGTTTTCTGTATTATGTCCTTTACCTCTTTGATGCCTATGCTTACTGCGCTTAGCGAAACATAGGGGAGCCTCATGTGTTTTCCTATTAGCCAGCCAAGGGTGGTCTTTCCCACACCGCTTGGGCCCCAGAAGATCAGGGATGGCACATCCTTTTTATCAAGGAGCACCCGTAGAATCTTTCCCTTTCCCAGGATGTGCTCCTGACCCACCACCTCGTCGAGGCTCTTCGGCCTGATCCTGTCGGCAAGCGGTTTTCCAATATTTCTTTCAGGCTGTATTTCGTTTCCAAATAGGTCCATGGGTTAGGTAATAATACACCAGGCTATGGGTGATGGGCAAGAGGCAATAGGAAAGTGAAAGGCAAGAAGTGAAAAGCAAAAATTAACAATAGGTGGGATGATAGGCTATAGGTGATGGGAAAAAGCAAGCAAATCGGAAGGCCGAGAGAGACAACCCCTATCTTCCATGAGGATGAGCATATGCATGGGGCTATTTCCTGCACACTCAATTAGGATCAGCTTTTTCATGCATAAAAAGAAAACCAACCCATTGCATAAATAGTCTCTTTGCTTGTCGTGATTCACAACGATCTAAAAACAAAAATGCTGCTATAATCTTGCTGCGATAAAAGAAAAAAGATGATAATGTTTTGTTTGTTTTCCGGTAATGAAAAGGGAAGTAAAATGGACAAGGAATTAGGGAAAGATTTGACAGTGGGGAGCATTCCGAGACACCTCCTGGTTTTTTCAATCCCTATGCTCATAGGCAATCTTGCACGAACCGGCTACCACATTATAAATATGATATGGGTGGGGCATCTGGTAGGAAAAGATGCTGTTGGGGCTGTTGGCGTCAGTTTTCCTATCATCTTCATACTCATAGGAGTGTTCGTTGGAATGTCGTTGGCTACGACTATACTTGTTGCACAGCACTATGGGGCAAAGGAGTACGACTCTGTTGAGAAAATAGTCAGCAATTCTTTCTTGTTGTCACTGATGATCGGGGGATTCTTTACGATAACTGGCTTACTTTCAAGCGATTTTCTTCTCGGGCTCATGGACACGCCACCAGAGAATTATGCCATGGCATCTAGCTATCTCAAAATAAACCTTGCCGGTTTTGTCCTCCTTTATCTGGATTTTCTTATACATTCGATACTAAGAGGGATAGGGAACACTGTAGTTCCTTTGATATTTACATGCATAGGCATGGGGATGAATGCAATCATTGACCCGTTCTTTATCGGAGGCTTCGGTCCTTTCCCCCCCAACGGCCTGAACGGTGCTGCATATGCAACATTAATCTCAGAAGCCACGTTAGTGGTGGTGAGCATTATCTATCTTAACAAAAAAAGTCGTATGGTGGCATTCAACCCAAAAAAACTAATCCTCGATAAACGGATAACACTTTTGCTTTTTACAATAGGCCTTCCATCGGTAGCCCAGCAATCCCTCGTATCCATCAGTACGATGTTTATCACAGCCTTTGTCAATGCCTTCGGCAGCGCTGCCACCAATGCATTCGGCGCTGTTGGGAGGATAGATATGTTTGTTTTCTTGCCTGCCATGTCTATGGGAATGGCGGCCTCAGCCCTGACGGGGCAAAATCTTGGTGCGGGTAAGCCAGAAAGAATACGGGACATATTCAAATGGGGAATCATAATAACCTCATCGATGACGATTTTTATATCGCTTTTTGTAGTCCTTCTCTCAAAGCCGATACTCGCCATGTTCGGCCTTGGGAATGACGCAAACGTCATAGAAATTGGACGTACCTATTTGTACGTGGTGGGTCCTTGTTATGTATTCTTTTCAATAATGTTCCTATCGAACGGTATTATTAACGGTGCAGGCCATACGATCGTTACAATGGTTTTTACCTTTGTGTCGATATGGATAATAAGGGTGCCATTTTCATGGCTGTTGTCAAAGACCTACCTTGGGATTACTGGCATATGGGTCGCTGTATCGATGAGTTTTATAATTACAATGATGGTAAGCCTTGGATACTATTTCTCAGGAAGATGGAAGAAATCCCGAAACATGCAGCCAACGGGAACGCCGGTATGACAATGAGAACGCCTGTCATTATTTGCGACAAAGATTCTTTTGGTCCTTCCACTTGATTTAAGCTTTTTTGCACGTGGAAACAAGCACCAGTTTCTTGCCGCACTATTCTAAAATCCAATGTGAGTAAAATCCAAGAGTTCAAATGGCGATCGAGATAAATGGTTAACAGTGTATAATAACACGGGTAGAGATAAAATATCTTTACATACGTCTTGCCGTTTGCTAAAAAAGTTGAGGTAAGGGGCTTGAAGAATCCTTACAAAAAAAGGAGGGCATCTATGAAGAAAGCGATGATGAATTTCAGGATACCTCTCGTGTTTGCAGTATTGATGATTCCGGCAGTTGTTGAAGCAGAGTCGATAAATGTTTGGCCTGATCAACTGAAACCTGTTAATCCCACCGTTGCCTACATGCAGAGCGTTGATGAGGCACGAAACGGACTTTTTTATGCACCCATTTATCTGCGAGTGGGAGCAAAGATTGTAAAGGTTACCTACTATCATCTTGGAGCAAGGTCTCCGGCTTTAACGGCAGCAAAGCTGATGAGGGTGAAAATGGGGGAAGTGCCTCAGAAACTTGCAGACAAGTCCTCTTCGGACTCGACAGGCGAAATCATCCCGGTGGATGTTCCCATCACGGGCGAGTCTGTCGTAAAGCCAGACTATAGATACTACCTTTCTATTGAGTCCTCGAACGATAACAGTTTTTTTATGGGAGCGAAGGTCACCTATCATTAGCAACAAGATGATGCACTGCTTGAGAAAATTAACTTGAATCCAAGGCTTCACATGTTGAAAGGTTAATTCATGGTTTTTCGCAGAAGACGCTTGAGTCAGACGGGTAAGTAAAATGTTGTACCAAATTTACTGCGGGCTGCTATAATTAATTGGATAGGTATTGTATATGAAAAGGAGGCGATAAACGATGCTCAAACCAACCAGGATCCTGGTGCCAACGGATTTTTCTGAATATTCGGATAAGTCATTAGGGCAGGCGTTAGATATAGCGAAGCATTACAAGGCGCAGGTTTTTCTTCTCCATGTTGTCCACGGTGAGGAGCATTTCTATAGTGGAGATTATACTATTTTTAATGAATTGACACAGAAGGTTAAGAATGCAACCTTGGCTCGGGCTGAAGAGAGTTTGCAGGAACAGCTTGACAGGTTTCCTCAGGCCAGAGATGTGAAGGTAGTCACCGCTATCCGTCAAGGCGTTCCGTATGACGAGATACTGAAGGAGGGGAAAGAGAAAGGGATAGACCTTATTGTGATTGCATCTCTCGGAAGAATGGGTATTTCAAAATACCTTATCGGCAGCGTAGCTCGTAATGTTCTAAAGGGGGCAAAGTGTCCCGTGTTGTTGACGAAATAAAAGGTGGTATGGGTGCCGGAGGTCTTGAGGTGGACATCTCGGTATACAGAGCGGCCAATAAATGCTGCAGTGACCTCTCGGTCGCCATCCATAATCGTCTACCAATCTTGCACCTTTGCGACATACTGTCATGGGGAAGTCAAGGGAAATACTCTGTAATTTGACAAAGAGGATTTATGAAAACATTTAGCCCCCTCAAAGACATTGACTCTGTGACTCAAATCCTGGCGAAGATTTCTGTCTGGGGAGGTTTTACAGCCGAACGACAGGAAAAAATCTACAAGATGTTGGAGGTCGGCACATTTAAAAAAGGTGAATACATCTTCCGCAAGGGGGATCAGCCCACACACATTTATATAATTAAAAGAGGGAGGGTTGATATTTTTCTTTCTAACGAGGATGTCACAATTCAAAAGGAAACAGTAGAAACCGGAGGATGCTTCGGAATGGCTGCCTTAATGGCAATGCATCCGCTCACGGCGACGGCACTCGCAGCCGAGGACAGCGAGATTATGGTCTTATCGAGGCAGGCCCTGCTCAGGCTTCGTTATGAAGATATTGAACTTTTTGCCCTCCTGATGATGAATATAGCCAGAGAACTTGCTCGGAGACTCAAATCCTCAGATAACATGCTCCTCAATCATGTGCATGGATTTAAATATGATTAACTTTTGTTAACTTCTCTGTAAGACATTACTATTGGCCAAAAAATACTGTCTTGTCCTCTTGTTTGAATCGGTAATCGTTGCTCTATAGAGAGGACTCCATACTACAGTTGACAGTGACAGTAATTTTTTCTATCTAACTTGAGAGTTCCCTGCAGCTTGCTTCAGGGGTGCCTTGTTTTTGTTATACTTACA